>MDTG01392486.1_pt1 | contig 172510 bp, 144 predicted proteins | sample 811421 | NCBI WGS metagenome assembly MDTG01 (sample SAMN05326645, study PRJNA326480) | marine metagenome | isolation source: seawater | place: Pacific Ocean: South East | collected 2011 | reverse complement strand
CGTCACCGACGTGAACGAGGCCCCGGCGCAGCCGGTGTTGACCGGGTCGACCGTGGCCGAGAATGCGGCGGGTGCGGTGATCGGCGCCGTGACCGGGTCGGATCCGGATGCCGGCGATACGCTGACCTTCACGGTGGATGACGACCGGTTCGAAATCGTCGACGGCAGCCTGAAGCTGAAGGACGGCATTGCGCTCGACTACGAGACCGAACCGAGTGTCGATCTGGTGATCACCGCCACCGACGCGGATGGGCTCACCGCCACCCGTGCCGTGACCATCACCGTCGTCGATGACGGCATCGTCGCGCCGACCCCGGTTCTGGATGGCGGCATCGTGGCCGAAAATGCGGCCGGTGCGATCATCGGCTCGCTGCCCGATATCGGCGACGGCAGCTATGCGGTTGACGATGCCCGCTTCGAGATCGTCGAGCGCGACGGCGTCCAGCTTCTGAAGCTCAAGGACGGCATCTCGCTCGATCACGAAGCGGCGGCCGAGGTCGTGGTGCGCCTGACCGCCACCGGCGGTGATGGCGGCACGGCCGAGGGTGACGTCACCATCCGTGTCACCGATGTCAACGAGGCCCCGGCCCAGCCGGTGCTCGATGCCGCGACCGTGGCCGAGAATGCGGCCGGTGCCACGATCGGCCGGGTGACCGCGACCGATCCGGACGATCCGGCGGTGAGCTTCGGCCAGAAGACCTTCACCGTCGACGACGCCCGTTTTGAGATCGTGGGCGGCGTGCTGAAGCTGAAGGACGGCGTCTCGCTCGATCACGAAGAAGCGGCGACGGTCGATCTGGTGCTGACCGTTACCGATGGCGGCGGGCTCACAGCCAGCCGCACGGTGACCATCACGGTCTCGGATGTGAACGAGGCGCCGGCAGCCCCGTCGCTCTCGGGCACGACGGTTGCCGAGAACGCGGCCGGTGCCGCGGTCGGTGTGGTCACCTGCACCGATCCGGATGGTGACGCGCTGACCTATACGGTGGACGATGCCCGCTTCGAAATCGTCGATATCGACGGTGCGCAGACCCTGAAGCTGAAGGACGGCATCGCCCTCGACCATGAGGGTGAGCCCGAGGTGACGGTGGTCATCACCGCCCGTGACCCGGGCGGCCTTTCGACCCCGATGATCGTGACCCTGACGGTCGGCGATGTGAACGAGGCGCCGGCGGCGCCGGTGCTGTCGGGCACGGTGCTGCCCGAGAACACGGCCGGCGCGGTGGTCGGCACCGTCACCGGCAGCGATCCGGATGCCGGCGACAGCGTCACCTTCACGGTGGATGACGCCCGCTTCGAGATCGTGGACGGCCAGTTGAAGCTGAAGGATGGCGTCTCGGTCGATTTCGAGACCGAGGCCAGCATCGACCTGGTCATCACCACCACCGATGGCGACGGGCTGACCGCGACCCGGGCGGTGACCATCACCGTGGTCGATGATGCCGTCACCCCGGTGCCGCCGGTGCTGACCGGTGGCAGCGTGGCCGAAAATGCGGCCGGCGCGGTTGCTGGCACCTTGCCGGACCCGGCGGGCGGCAGCTTCTCGGTGGATGATGCCCGTTTCGAGATCGTCGATCTGGACGGCACCTGGACGCTGAAGCTGAAGGATGGCGTGGCGCTCGACCACGAGGCAGCGGCCAGCGTCACCCTGACCCTCACCTCCACCGGCTCCGACGGCGGCACGCTCACCTCCACGGTCGTGATCACGGTGGGCGACGTCAACGAGGCGCCGGCCCAGCCGGTGCTCGACGCCGCGACCGTGGCCGAGAATGCGGCGGGGGCCACCATCGGCCGCGTGACCGCGACCGATCCGGACGACCCGTCGGTGAGCTTCGGCCAGAAGACCTTCAGCGTCGACGATGCCCGCTTCGAGATCGTGGGCGGCGTGCTGAAGCTGAAGGATGGTGTCTCCCTCGACCACGAGGCCGGGGCGAGCATCGACCTGGTGCTGACCGTCACCGATGGCGGCGGGCTCAGCGCCAGCCGCACGGTTACCATCACCGTGACCGATGTGAACGAGGCGCCGGCCCAGCCGGTGCTCTCGGGTGCGACGGTGGCCGAGAATGCGGCCGGTGCCGTGATCGGCACGGTGACCGGTATCGATCCGGATGCCGGCGACACCCTGACCTTCACGGTCGACGACAGCCGCTTCGAGATCGTCGACGGCACGCTGAAGCTGAAGGACGGCATCGCGCTCGATCACGAGGTCGAGGCGTCGGTGCAGCTGACCATCACCGCGACCGATGCGGCCGGTCTCACTGCCAGCCGCAGCGTGACCATCACGGTCGGCGATGTGAACGAGGCACCGACGGCACCGGCGCTCGACGGTAAATCGGTGGTGGAGAACCTGCCCGGGGCGGTGATCGGCGTGGTGTCGGCCGGCGACCCGGATGCCGGCGACACGCTCACCTACACGGTCGACGATGCCCGCTTCGAGATCGTGGGCGACGTGCTGAAGCTGAAGGCCGGCGTCTCGCTCGACTTCGAGACCGAACCCTCGGTCGATCTGGTGATCACCGCCACCGATGCGGGCGGCCTCGCCACCAGCACCACGGTGCAGGTGACGGTGGTCGACGACGGCGTGACCGCACCGCTGCCGGTGCTGAGCGGCGGCGTGGTGGCCGAGAATGCCCCAGGCGCCCTGATCGGCACGCTGCCGGGTGGGGCCGGGGTCTCCTACACCGTCGACGATGCCCGCTTCGAGATCATCGACCGCGATGGCGTGCCGACGCTGAAGCTGAAGGACGGGATCTCGGTCGACCACGAGGCGGAAGCCAGCATCACGCTGCGCATCACCTCAGAGGTCAGCGAGGGCGACACCGCGACCGCAGAGGTGCTGATCCGGGTTACCGACGTCAACGAGGCGCCCTCGGCACCGACCGTCGGCGGCTCCAGCCTGCCCGAGAACACTGCCGGTGCGGTGGTCGGCCGGGTGAGCGCGGTTGATCCCGATGATGCGGCAACCTCTGCCGGGCAGCTGACCTATACGGTCGACGATGCGCGCTTCGAGATCGTCTCGGGTGTGCTGAAGCTGAAAGACGGCATCACCCTCGACCACGAGGCCGAACCCTCGGTCGATCTGGTGCTGACCGTCACCGATGGCGGCGGGCTTACCGCCAGCCGCATGGTCACGATCACCGTGACTGATGTGAACGAAGCCCCGGCCCAGCCGGTGGTGTCGGGCGGGACCGTCACCGAGAATGTGGCGGGCGCGGTGGTCGGCACTGTCAGCGGCACCGATCCGGATGCCGGCGACACGCTGACCTTCACGGTCGACGACGCCCGGTTTGAGATCGTGGACGGGGTGCTGAAGCTGAAGGACGGCGTGTCGCTCGACCACGAGACGACCGCCGAGCTGACGCTGGTCGTCACCGCAACCGACGCAGGCGGTCTCACCGCCTCGCGGCTGGTGACGGTGGTGGTGGCCGATGTGAACGAGGCCCCGGCTGCCCCCACCCTCGACGGATCGGTGGTGCCGGAGGGCGTGGCCGGCGCCGGCATCGGCACGGTGACGGCGACCGACCCCGATGATGACGCGCTGACCTACACGGTCGACGATGCCCGGTTCGAAATCGTCGATGGCGTGCTGAAGCTGAAGGACGGCATCAGCCTGGATGCCGAGACCGAGGCGTCGGTCGATCTGGTGATCACCGCGACCGATCCGGACGGGCTGTCGGCATCGGCCACGGTGACGATCACCGTGCTCGACGACGGCGTCACCCCGACCGTGCCGGTGCTGACCGGGCGGACGGTGGCCGAGAATCTGGCCGGCGGTGTGATCGGCACCCTGCCGGACCCGAATGGCGGCAGCTTCTCGGTCGATGACGCCCGGTTCGAGATCGTCGATCTGGACGGCACCTGGACGCTGAAGCTGAAGGACGGTGTGGCGCTCGATCACGAGGCTGCGGCCTCGATCCGCCTGGTCATCACCTCGACCGCGGTCGACGACACCACGTTGTCGAGCACGGTGACGATCACCGTCAGCGATGTGAACGAGGTGCCGGGCGCGCCTGTACTCGATGCCGCCACGGTGGCCGAGAATGCCGCCGGCGCGGTGATCGGCCGGGTGACCGCAAGCGATCCCGACAGCGGCAGCACGGCCAATGGCCGGTTGACCTTCACCGTCGACGACGCCCGGTTCGAGATCGTGGGCGGCGTGCTGAAGCTGAAGGACGGCGTCTCCCTCGACCACGAGGCCGCGGCGACGGTCGATCTGGTGCTGACCGTCACCGATGGCGGCGGGCTCACCGCCAGCCGCACCGTCACCATCACGGTCTCGGATGTGAACGAGGCTCCGGCGGCGCCGTCGGTTTCGGGCACGGGGGTGGCCGAGAACGCGCCCGGTGCCGTGGTCGGTGCGGTGACCTGCACCGATCCGGATGGCGATGCGCTGACCTATACGGTCGACGACAGCCGCTTCGAGATCGTCGATATCGACGGGGTCCAGACCCTGAAGCTGAAGGACGGCATCGCGCTCGACCATGAGAGCGACCCGACCGTGACCCTGGTGGTCACTGCCCGCGATCCGGGCGGTCTGGCGACGGCGATGATCGTGACGCTGGCGGTCGGCGATGTGAACGAGGCGCCGACGGTGCCGGTGGTGACCGGCGATGCGGTGCAGGGCGGTTCGGAAGGTGCGATCGTCGGCCGGGTGTCGGCGAGCGATCCGGATGATCCGCTCACCGCCAACGGCCGGCTGACCTATACGGTCGACGATGCGCGGTTCGAGATCGTCGGCGGCGTGCTGAAGCTGAAGGATGGTGTGGTCATCTCCGCGGCCGACGAGGCTTCGGTGAGCCTGGTGATTACGGTCACCGATGGCGGCGGGCTTTCGGCCTCGACCACCGTCGATCTGACCGTGCGCCCCGACACCACCCCGCCGGTGCCGGTGATCGCCGATGGCCGGGTGCCCGAGAATGCGCCGGGCGCCGTGGTCGGCGTGATCGGCTTCCTTGAGGATGTCGATCCGGGGGTGGACGTCACCGTTGCGGTCGACGATGCCCGCTTCGAGGTCGTCACACAGGATGGCAGCTTCGTGCTGAAGCTGAAGGACGGCGTGGCGCTCGATCACGAGGCGGCTGACCGTGTCACCCTGCTGCTGACCACCACCACCATCGAGGGCACCCGCTCGTCGGTCGTGACCATCGCGGTCGGCGATGTGAACGAGGCGCCCTCGGCGCCGGTGCTCTCCGAGACCGTGGTGCCCGAGGATGCCCAGGTGATCGGCCGGGTGACCGCGACCGATCCGGATGCGGCCGAGACCCTGACCTTCTCGGTCAACGATCCGCGCTTCGAGATCGTCGATGGTGAGCTGCGGCTGGTGGCGGGCGAATTCCTCGACCATGAGGGCGAACCCTTCGTCGACCTGGTGATCACCGTCACCGACAAGGGCGGGCTCACCGCCTCGACCGCGGTGCGGCTGACGGTGACCGATGCGCCGGAAGCGCCGACGACACCGGTTCTGGAGGGTGGCGACATCCCCGAGAACGAGCCGGGCGTGGCGATCGGTACGGTCACCGCGGATGATCCGGACGGCAAGGGGATGACCTTTACCGTCGATGACGACCGCTTCGAGGTCGTGGGCGGCGTGCTGAAGCTGAAGGACGGGGTGTCGCTGGACTACGAGACCGAACCGTCCGTGACGATCGTGATCACGGCGACGGTGGCCAACGGCTTCTCGGCCTCCGGGACCTATGTCCTGCAGGTGCTGGACGGCAACGACGCCCCCTCGGCGCCGGTGCTGGATGGCAGCTCGGTGCCCGAGAACCAGGCCGGTGCCGTGATCGGTACGGTCACCGCCACCGATCAGGATGCCGATGACGAGCTGACCTTCACGGTCGACGACGACCGGTTCGAGATCGTGGACGGCCAGCTGAAGCTGAAGGATGGTGTCTCGCTCGACTACGAAGCCGAGCCCACGGTGACGCTGGTGCTGACGGTCACCGACCGCGAGGCGATCTCGGCCTCCACCACCGTCACCATCGGGGTGATCGACGACGGTATCGTGCCGCCGACGCCCGTGCTCGACGGCACCACCGTGCCCGAGAATGCGGCAGGCGCAGTGGTCGGGACCCTGCCGGATGTGGCAGGGGCCAGCTACACGGTCGACGATGCCCGCTTCGAGATCGCCGAGCTGGACGGCAGCTGGACGCTGAAGCTGAAAGACGGCATCGCCCTCGACCACGAGACGGCGGCGGAGATCACGCTCCGCATCACCGCCAGCGGTGCCGATGGCGGCACGGCATCGGCCCTGGTGCTGGTGCGGGTGCTGGATGTCGACGAGGCGCCGGCGGCACCGGTGCTGGATGGCGACACGGTTGCCGAGAATGCCGCGGGCGGCGTGATTGGCCGGGTGACCGCCACCGATCCGGATGGGGCCGACACCGGCAATGGTCGTCTGACCTATGGTGTCGACGATGCCCGGTTCGAGATCGTGGGCGGCGTGCTGAAGCTGAAGGATGGCGTCGCGCTCGACCATGAGGCGGAACCCGTCGTCGATCTGGTGATCACCGTCACCGACGGTGGCGGCCTGAGCGCCACCCGCAGCGTGACCATCACCGTCACCGATGTGAACGAGGCCCCGGCGGCGCCGGTGCTCTCGGGCAGCACGGTTGCCGAGAATGCGGCCGGGGCCGTGATCGGCAGCGTGACCGCCGGCGATCCCGACGGCGATGCGCTGACCTTCACGGTCGACGATGCCCGGTTCGAGATCATCGACGGCCAGCTGAAGCTGAAGGACGGTGTCGCGCTCGATCACGAGGCCGAACCCTCGGTCGCGCTGGTGCTGACCGCAACCGATGCCGGGGGCCTCTCGGCCACCCGGGTGGTGGTGGTGACCGTGACGGATGTCAACGAGGCCCCGGCGCAGCCGGTGCTCTCGGCCAGCCTGGTGGGTGAGAACCAGCCGGGGGCGGTGATCGGCGATGTCTCGGCCGGCGATCCGGACGGCGATGCGCTGACCTTCAACGTCGACGATGCCCGGTTCGAGATCGTGGACGGTCAGCTGAAGCTGAAGGATGGCGTCGCCCTCGACTTCGAGACCGAACCCACGGTCGATCTGGTCATCACCGCGCAGGATGCGGGTGGTCTGACCGGCAGTCTGACCGTGACCATCACCGTGGTCGATGACGGCATGCAGCCGGTGGTGCCGGTGCTGACCGGCAGCACGGTCGCCGAGAACGCGGCCGGGGCCGTGATCGGAACGCTGCCCGACCCCGAGGGCGGCAGCTTCACGGTCGACGATGCCCGGTTCGAGATCGTCGAGGCCGATGGCAGCTTCGTGCTGAAGCTGAAGGACGGCATCGCGCTCGACCACGAGGCGGCGGCCACCCTCGATCTGGTCATCACCTCGACCGATATCGAAGGCCACAGCATCGACGCCCCGATCACCATCCGGGTCACCAATGTGAACGAGGCTCCGGCGGCGCCGGTGCTGGCGGGTGACACGGTCGCCGAGAATGCCGCCGGCGGCGTGATCGGACGGGTGACGACCACCGATCCGGATGCGGGCGACACGGCGAGCTATGCCGTGGACGATGCCCGGTTCGAAATCGTGGGCGGTGTGCTGAAGCTGAAGGACGGGGTCTCTCTCGACCACGAGGCGGAGCCTGTCGTCGATCTGGTGATCACCGTCACCGATGCGGGCGGGCTTGTCGCCACCCGCAGCGTGACGATCACCGTCACCGATGTGAACGAGGCCCCGGCGGCGCCGGTGGTCTCGGGCAGCACGGTGGCCGAGAACGACGCCGGTGCGGTGATCGGTACGGTCACCGCCACCGACCCCGACGGCGATGCGCTGAGCTATACGGTCGACGATGCGCGGTTTGAGATCGTCGACGGCCAGTTGAAGCTGAAGGACGGCATCGCGCTTGATCACGAGGCCGAGCCCTCGGTGACGCTGGTGCTGACCGCAACCGACGGCGACGGCCTTGCCACCACCAGCCTGATCACCCTCGCCGTGACCAATGTCAACGAGGCGCCGACTGCGCCTGCGGTGGCGGGGGATGTGGTGCAGGGCGGCGAGGCCGGTGCGGTGGTCGGCCGGGTGACGGCCGGCGATCCGGACCAGGGCGACGCGCTGACCTATACGGTGGACGACGCCCGCTTCGAGGTCGTGGACGGCGTGCTGAAGCTGAAGGACGGCGTCACGCTCGACGCCGGCGATACGGCGAGCGTCGATCTGGTGGTGACGGTCACCGACCGCGGCGGGCTTTCGGCCGCCACGGCGATCACCGTCACCGTGCGGGCCGATGCCACCCCGCCGGTGCCGGTCCTGGCCGATGGCCGGGTCGACGAGAACACCCAGGGTGGCATCGTCGGCGCGGTGGGCTTCCTGGAAGATGTCGATCCGGGGGTCGAGGTCACGCTGTCGGTGAACGACGCCCGGTTCGAGATCGTCGAGATCGACGGCCAGGCGGTGCTGAAGCTGAAGGACGGCGTCTCCCTCGACCACGAGGCGGCCGACCGGATCACGCTGGTGATCAAGGCGACCACGATCGAGGGCAGCCGCAGTGCCGCGGTGGTGATCGCGGTCGGCGACGTGAACGAGGCGCCGGCGGTGCCGGTGATCGACAACCGCACCGTCGCCGAGAACGCGCCGGGGGCGGTGGTCGGCACCATCACCGTCAGCGACCCGGATGCGGCGGCGAGCGATTTCGGCAGCCTGGAGGTCTCGGTCGACGATGCCCGCTTCGAGGTGGTGGAACGCGACGGCGCGCTGGTTCTGAAGCTGAAGGACGGCGTGTCGCTCGACCACGAGGCCGGGCTTGGGGTGACGCTGACGCTCACCGTCACGGATGGCGGCGGTCTCTCCACCAGCCGGACGGTCGAGATCCTGGTCACCGACGTGGCCGAGGCCCCGACGGCGCCGGTGCTGGACGGCGCGACCGTGGCCGAGAATGCCGCCGGCGCGGTGATCGGTACGGTTTCGGCCAGCGATCCGGATGTGGGTGAGGCGCCGGTCATCACCGTCGACGATGCCCGCTTCGAGGTCGTCGACGGCCAGTTGAAGCTGAAGGACGGCCTTGCGCTCGATCACGAGGGCGAGCCGACCGTGACGCTGGTGCTGACCGCAACCGACGCCACCGGCCTTGCCACCAGCACGACCGTGGTGATCACGGTCGGCGACGTGAACGAGGCGCCCTCGGCGCCGGTGCTGCTCGACGATCGGGTCGGTGAGAACGAGCCCGGCGGCGTGGTCGGCGGCATCTCGGTCGACGATCCCGATCTGGGCGACACCGTCACCGTTACGGTCGACGATGCCCGCTTCGAGGTGGTCGAGGTCGATGGTGCGCTGGTCCTGAAGCTGAAGGACGGCGTGTCGCTCGACTACGAGACCGACGGCACCATCGACCTTGTCCTCACCGCCACCGATGCGGGCGGGCTGACCGCAAGCCGCAGCGTGACCATCACGGTCGGCGATGTGGACGAGAGCCCGAGCGCGCCGGTGCTGGATGGTGGCAGCGTGGCCGAGAACGCGGCCGGCGGCATCATCGGCCAGGTCTCGGTCGACGATACCGGCGTGCCCGGCGAGGTCACCTGGACGGTCGACGACGATCGCTTCGAGATCGTCGAGGTGGACGGCATCCAGACGCTGAAGCTGAAGGACGGCGTGTCTCTCGACCACGAGGCCGAGGGCTCGGTCCGGCTGGTGATCAGCGTCACCAATGCCGGCGGCATCACCGCCCGCAGCGTGGTCGACATCGCGGTTACCGACGTCAACGAGGCACCGGTTCTGGCCGAACCCGGGACCGTCCGGATCCTTGCCACCGGTCAGGTGGTGATCGACGGGTCGGTGCTGGAGGCGACGGATCCGGATGGCGATGCACTGGTCTTCCGCTTCGACGGCGAGACCCGCTACGGCACCTTCTATCTGAACGGCGTGGCGCAGACCGCGGGCTTCACGGTGTCGGCCGCCGACATCGCCGCGGGCCGGCTGGTCTATCGGCCGAGTGTCGACACCGCCGCAGCCGGTGCGCCCGGCCGGCCGGACTTCGTCGAGACGGTGACCGTGACGGCAGGCGACGGCGCGCTGGAGAGCGCATCGGTCACCCTGACCGTCGCGATCGAACCGATCCCGATCGACGTCCTGCCGGAAGAGAACGAGGTGCCGGTGGCGGTGGTCATCCCGATCCCGCCGGACGTCACCCTGGCCGAGTCGTCCTTCGGCCGCATCGAGCTGGTGTTGCGCGATCGCTTCTATGAAACCGCGATCGTCGAATATGCCCGCGAGGCCCATCGTGCCGCTTCGGGCTTCGAGCGCGAGCGGATCCTGGGCGACTACACCGCGCTGATGGCCCGCAGCCTGATCTCGGATCTCGCCATCGACACCACCTTCGACAGCGAACTGGTCACCACCTTCTTCGGCGATCTGCTGCGGCGGGTGGATGCCATCGCGGCGACCGGCGTGTCGATCGACAGGGTGGTGGTCAATGTGGTGCGCGAGGGGCAGCCGGTGCCGGCCGAGGCCGGTCCGCCGGTCGTCTTCCCGGCCGAGGCGCTGCCGCAGCCGCCGGCGCCTGCCGAGGGTGAGACCGAGCAGGGCGGCGCCCCGGAAGGCGAGGGGCAGCAGGGGGCGGATCTTCGCGGCCAGACCGCGGATGATACGCTGGCCTGGATCGAACCCGATCTGGTGCTGCTGGCCCGGCTGATCGATGGTGACGACGCCGCGACCGATGCGGTCTTGGCGGAGGCCGGCTTCTCTGCCAGCCTGCGCCAGGCTGCAACCAGCTTCGACCGCGAGGTCGAAGCCCTGGCCGGGGCACTGGGACAGGGGCCTGCGGTGAGGGTGGCGCGTGGCTGACAGGACGACTGCGACGGCGGGCTGCGACCGGCCCGCCGGCCATTTCGGGACGGTATCGACGATCATGACGCGCGGCAGAACGACCGCGGACAGACGGGGTGAGCATATGCGGGGGCAGGCAGCATTGAACGGGATCGGGCGGCACGGCCGCAAGGCGGTGGCGGGCGTGCTGGCCGCGGCGCTGCTCGCGGGGTGCACCGTGACGCCGGAGCCGATCGCGCCGGAGATGACCCAGGCGCGGATTTCGGCCGATCTTGCGCGGATGTTCTCGAACCAGGAGCCGGTGAGCGGCCGGTTGAGCCTGCATGAGGCGATGGCGCGGGCCATCCTCTACAATCTGGACGGCCGGCTCCGCACCATGGAGCAGGCGCTGAGCCAGCGGCAGCTGGATCTGTCGCGCTGGGATATGCTGCCCTCGCTCGCGGCCTCGGCGGGCTTCGTCGGGCGTGACAACGTCTCGGCGTCGAGCAGCGAGAACGTCGCGACCGGCACCGAATCGCTGGTGCCCTCGACCTCGACCGAGCGCAACCGCCGGGTCGCCGACCTCAACATGTCGTGGAACATCCTCGATTTCGGCGTCTCTTACGTCACCGCCCAGCAGAATGCCGACCGGTCGCTGATCGCCGCCGAACAGCGCCGCCGGGTGGTGCATACCATCATCCAGGACGTCCGCTCGGCCTATTGGCGGGCGGTGGCGGCGGAGCGGGTGCTGTCGCGCATCGACCCGCTGATGAGCCGGATCGAGACGGCGCTCGCTTCATCCGCGCAGATCGAGCAGCAGCAGCTGAGGGCGCCGACCGAGGCGCTGACCTATCGCCGCGGCCTGCTGGATGCCCTGCGCCAGCTTCAGGCGCAGAAGCGCGAACTGCGCCTGGCCAAGACCGAGCTGGCGGCGCTGATCAATCTGCGCCCGGGTGAGGACTTTACCCTGGAGGCGCCCGAAACCCAGGCCAGCCTGCCGCCGGTGACGTCGACCGGCGAACAGCTGGAAGTGCTGGCGCTGGCCAACCGGCCCGAGGTGCGCGAGCTGGACTATCAGACCCGCATCTCGCAGAAAGAAACCCGCAAGGCTCTGCTGCGGCTGCTGCCGGGTATCGAGCTCGATCTCGGCGCCCATTACGACAGCAACAAGTATCTGGTGAACAACGACTGGGCCGATTACGGCGTCAAGGTCACCTGGAACCTGCTCAACATCCTGCGCATCCCCGGTGCCATGGCGGTGGCCGAGGCGAATGAAGAGGTGGTCGATGCCCGGCGCATGGCGATCAGCATGGCGGTGCTGGCCCAGGTGCATGTCGCCCAGACCAATTACGACGAGGCGCGGATCCAGTATCAGACCGCCCGCGAACTGGCCGATCTGGATGCCCGCATCCTGGATCAGGCCAAGGCCGCGGCCGGCACCAGCCTGGGCGAGCTGCAGGTGATCCAGACCGAGCTTGCGGCGGTGCAGAGCCAGCTGCGCCGCGATCTGGCCTTCGCCGATGCCAACAACGCCTTCGGCCGCCTGTTCCTGTCGATCGGCGCCGACCCGCTGCCCGAGGCGCTGGATGCCCCCACGGTGGCCACGCTCACCCAGGCGATCGACCGGACCGAAACCAACTGGCGCGAGGGCCGGCCGACCTTCGCGCCCGTGCCGGCGGCAGTGGACAAGCCGAAGATCGCCTCCGCCAGCTGAGCCACGCCATCCGATCAAAAAAGAAACCGCCGGCATCCTGGGGGAAAGGATGCCGGCGGTTTTGCGTTCCGGCGCGTCCCCGAACCCGCGCGGAGGGAGGACGCGGAGAGCGGGGTGGTGCCGGAACGCCGCGGGCGATGGCCGGATCACCGGTCGGGCAGGGAGGGGCTCGGGGGAGAGCGTCGGGCCTGCCCGGGGGAGGTACCGGGGATCGATATCCGGCCACCGCCTGAGCGGGGGCTGCGGAAGGGTGGGGAGATCAGGCCGCCATGGCGGTGATCGCCCGGGCGATGTTGTCGGGGCCGACCCGATAGGCGGCTTCAAGCGGTGCCGAATAGCCGACCGGGATCCGGGGGGCACCCAGGCGGACCGGTTTCGCCTCCAGCCGGTCGCCCAGCGCCTCGGTGACGGTGGCGACGATCTCGGCCCCGAAGCCGGCATCGCGCACGGCCTCCTGCGCCACGATCAGCCGGCGGGTACGGGCCACCGATGACAGCACGCAATCGGCATCCCAGGGCCAGAGGCTGCGCAGATCGATCACCTCGGCCTCGACGCCCTCCAGCGCCGCCAGGCGGGCAGCTTCAAGTGCTTCGTGCACCGCTGCCGACCAGGCGACGATGGTGACGTCGCGGCCCTGGCGCCGGATCGCCGCCCGGCCGAGTGCCGCCGGCGCGTCGCTTTCGGGCGCCGCCCCCGACAGCGGCCAGAGCGCCTTGTGTTCCAGATGTACCACCGGGTCGTCGCAGCGGATCGCGGCCTTGAGCAGGGCATAGGCATCGGCCGGGGTAGCGGGTGCCGTCACCACCAGGCCCGGGATATGCACCCACCAGCTTTCCAGCGACTGCGAATGCTGGGCGCCGGAAGATCGCCAGACGCCGATCGGCTGGCGGACAACCAGCGGCACCCGGCCCTGGCCGCCGAACATGAAGCGGTTCTTGGCCGCCTGATTGACCAGTTCGTCGACCGCGCAGAGGGCGAAATCCGAGAAGCGCATCTCGACCACGGGCCGGCTGCCGACCAGGGCGGCCCCGACCGCAGCGCCCATGATCGTCGCTTCCGAGATCGGGGTGTCGACCACCCGGGTCTCGCCGAAGCGGGCCTGCAGGCCGTCATACTGCCTGAACACGCCGCCGCGGCCCAGATCCTCGCCCAGCGCCCAGACCCGGGGGTCGCGCTCCAGCTCTTCCGCCAGCGCCCGGCGGGCGCCCTCGATATAGGTGAAGCCGCTCATGCCAGATGCTCCGCCGGAAGGGGGTGGGCAAGGCCGCGTTCGGCCCCGGGGACCGGGCGGCCGACATCCTGGACGTCGTCGAAGGCGGCGGCGGTTTCGGGGAAGGGGGCGGCGAGGGCGGCGGCGACCACATCGGCGATGCGCCGGGTCTCGGCCGCCTCGATGGCCGCGATCTCGTCCACGTCCAGGCCCAGCGCCTTCAACTCGGCGGCATTGCGGGCGATGGGATCGTCTTCCCACCGTGCCGCCACCTCTTCCGCCGGGCGATAGGGGGCGGGGTCGGTGACGGTGTGGCCCTTCAGCCGGTAGGTGCGGGCATGCAGCAGCCGCGGCCCGCCACCGGCGCGGATATCGGCGATCAGCCGGCCGGCGGTTTCATCCACGGCCTCGACATCATTGCCGTCGATGCTGACGGCCGGCACGCCCAGCGCCTCGGCCCGGGCCGCGATGCCGGGCCCGGCGCTCATGGTCGCGGTGCGGGTCGTGGCCGACCAGTTGTTGTCCTCGCAGACGAACAGGACCGGCAGGCGAAACACCGCCGCCCAGTTGAGCGATTCCAGGAACGGTCCGCGATTGGCCGCCCCGTCGCCGAAATAGCAGACCGCGATGGCATTGCGGCCCAGCAGGCGCAGCCCCTGCGCCGCGCCGACCGCGATCGGCAGGCCCGCACCCACGACGCCATTGGCCCCCAGCATGCCGACATCGAAATCGGCGATGTGCATGGAGCCGCCCTTGCCGGCGCAGGAACCGCCGGCCCGGCCATAGAGTTCCAGCATCATGCCGTGCAGATCGGCACCCTTGGCGATGCTGTGGCCATGGCCGCGATGGGTGGAGGCGATCACATCGGCGCGGATCAGATGGGCGGAAACGCCCGCGGCCACGGCTTCCTGGCCAATGGACATGTGCACGGCACCCGCCACATGGCCCGCGGCGAGCCCGGCTTCGGCGGCCCGTTCGAAGGCGCGGATCCGCCACATCATGGCGTGATGGTCAACAAGGCGCCGACGCCTGCCGTTGTCTGCGGCAGGCGGCGCCGATACGGGATCGGTCGTCACCGGTTTTCCTCCCCGGAAGCGCCCTTGGCCCGCGTCTGGGGTGACGCAGGTCGGGCAGCATGTTCTGCTCGTTATCCAGGCGGCGCGGGGGAACCCTGCGCCCTGAGCGTGTGCCGGCGTTGCTCCCGGCGGGGTCCTTCATGTGGACATCGCTATTCGGTCCATCATGTGGCCAGTCCATCATGTGGATTGGGCTTTTCGCTCAAGACCAAGCTACAAATCATCTGTTACGTTGTCAAATCGACGTAACAGAGACATCATTCGACAAGAGGATCGGCAAGACGTCCACATAATGGACCATCGTGGACGACTTGGCGCACCCTCGCGACCTTCCCCGTGAGCGGCCCGTTCGAAGGCAGCCCGGAGACCACCGGAGGAAACGTGTCACCATGCCCGAGACCCTGACGGGCGGACCCGCCCGTGGTGCCGCCCCCGCCCGCCGTGGACCCGCGGTCCCCGCCGCGGCACCTGCCGCCCCCACCGGAACCCAGTCGGTGGAACGTGCGATCAGCCTGTTGCGCATCCTGGCCCGGCGCGATGCCGGCGGGGCGCGACTGGTCGACGTGGTCGCCGACAGCGGCCTGAACAAGCCGACCGTGCGCCGCCTGCTGCTGGTGCTGATGCGCGAAGGCCTGGTCGACCAGGACCCGGGCAGCCGCCGCTATCATCTGGGGGTGGAGACCTTTGCGCTGGGCTCGGTTGCGGCCGAACGCTTCGGCATCCGCAAGATCGCGGCCCCGGCGGTGCTGCGCATCGCCGAAGCCTCGGGCGATACCGCCTATCTCTCGGTCCGCTCCGGCTTCGATGCGATCTGCGTGGAGCGGCAGGAAGGTGCCTTCCCGATCCGCACGCTGACGCTTGCGGTGGGCGACCGGCGGCCGCTGGGCGTGGGTGCGGGCAGCCTGGCGCTGCTCGCCTTCCAGCCCGATCTGAACGAGGTCCGCTCGATCATCGACGTGAATGCCGGGCGGGTGAATTCCTACGCGCCGCGCTTCGAGCCCCAGCGCCTGCTGACCCTGGTCGACCAGACCCGCAACCAGGGCTATGCGTTCAATGACGGGCTGATCGTGGCGGGAATGAGCGCCGTGGCCGTGCCGATCCTGAACCGGCGCGGGGAACCCGAGGCGGCGTTGAGCATCGCCGCGATCGACAGCCGGATGACGCCCGAGCGTCGCGCCCAGCTGGTCGCCCTGCTGCAGCGCGAGCGGGAGCGGATCGAACAGCAGCTGGGCCGTACCCAGTCGCCGGGGGCGCGGGATCTGGCGCTTCGGGCGCGGAACCGCATGCGGGCCTGATCGGGTGGGGCCTGATCGGGTGGGGCCTTGACCGGCGCGCGGGCCTGGGCTGCATCAGGAACGTTAGTGACCTAATGGAATGATTTGCTAGGCTAACGGTCTCGTTCGTTCCGTGAGGCCCTGCAGGTCATGCTGCCCGTCATCGATCCGGTCAATGCCACCGTTCCCGTTCCCACCACCGGCCCGGACGCGCCGCCCAGGGCGCGCCTGGGCTGGACCGTCGCGCGCCTGGCGCGCAGCTGGCGGGCGCTGCTCGACCAGCGCCTGGCACCGCACAATCTGACCCAGTCGCGCTGGCGGGTGATGAATGTGGTGGCGACCGAGCCCCGCGCCCTGACCCAGCGGGAACTGGCCGAGCGCCTGGCGATCGAGGCGCCGACCCTGGTGCGGCTGCTGGACCGGCTGGAGGCGGACGGGCTGGTGACGCGCTGCGCCGACCCCGACGACCGCCGGCGCAAGGTGATCCGGCTGGGGCCGAATGCCGCCCCGGCCACCCGGACGATCAGCCAGGCGATCACCGAGGTGCGCGACGATCTGCTGGGCGACGTGCCCGAAGAGCGCATCGTCGAGGCGCTGGCCCTGCTCGACATGATCCAGGCCCGCACCGATCGTCTGCTGGCGGGGGCCGCGGCCGCCGATGACGATCAGGGAGGCGCCCGGTGACGGCCCCCCGCGACGGATCCGACGACGAGACGCGGCTGCCCGAACCCGCCGTGACCGCAGGCCCTGCGATCACGGCGACCGAACGCCGGCTCGCCATTGCGGCGCTGATGTGCGGGACCATCGCCACGGTGCTGTCGGCGACACTGATCAATGTGGCGCTCGCCACCTTCATGGCCGATATGGGCGTCGGCCATACCGTGGCGCAGGGCCTGTCCACCGGCTTCCTCGCCGCCAATACCATCGCCATGCCCGTGGCGCCCTGGATGATGGGGCGGCTGGGCTTTCGCAAGCTCTACATCCTGGCGATCGCGGTCTTCGTGGCCGCGGCGCTGCTGGGCGGCTTCGCGCCCGGCGCCCATGCCGCCATCGCCGCCCGGGTCATCCAGGGGGCGGCGGCGGGCATGATCCAGCCGCTGGCCATGGTGGTCATCTTCCGCATGTACCCGCCCGACAAGCGCGGCGCCGCCATGGGTCTCTACGGCCTGGGCGTGGTGCTGGCACCGGCGCTGGCGCCCAGCCTGGGCGGTGCGCTGGTCGAATTCGCCGGCTGGCGGTCGGTGTTCTTCGTGGCGATCCCGGTCTGCCTGGTCGGCATGGGGCTGGCCATGAAGGCCCTGCCCGATGCCCGGCCGGCCGGGGCGGGGGGCCGGTTCGACGGGCTTGGCTTCGTGCTGCTTGCAACCGCGCTCGTCTCGCTGATCGGGGTGTTGAGCCTGGGCAAGTCGCAGGGCTGGGTGTCGCTGCCGGTGCTGGGGCTGGTGGTGCTGTGCGTGGCGGCGGCCGCGGCCTTCCTCGCCTGGGAAAGGCGGGTAACCCGGCCGCTGATGGATCTGAAGATCTATCGCGCGCCGGGCTTTGCCGCGGCGGCGCTCTGTTCCATGACCCTCGGCCTCGGCCTGTTCGGCTCCACCTATCTGCTGCCGCTGCTGCTGGAAACCGCGCGGGGGATGAGCCCGGCGGAAGTGGGCCTGGCCATGGCCCCCGGCGGTTTCGCCATGGCGGCGATGTTCCCGATCGCCGGGCGCCTGGCCGACCGCATGCCGGCCCGGCCGCAGGTCATGATCGGCCTCGGCTGCTTCGCGCTCCATGCGGTGCTGATCACCTGGGCCGAATTCTCAGCCGGATTCTGGGTGATCGCCGGCATCATGGCCTTCGGGCGGATGTCACTGGCTCTGGTGATGCCGGCCCTGTCGGCCGGCGGGCTCAGGCTCCTGGGCGAAAGCCAGGTGGCGCAGGGGGCGGCGGCGCTGAATGTCGGGCGCCAGTTCGGCGGCGCGGTCGGTGTCGCCATTCTGGCGGTGGTGCTGGAAACCGCCGAGGCGGCGCTGCCCGGCCAGACCATGGAGGCCTTCGCGATCACCCTGATGGTGATGGCGGGCTTCGGGCTGACCGCCATGTTCGTGGCCCTGCGCCTGCCCGGCCGGGTATAGGCGGGGCGGCTCGTCTGCAGGGTGTGCGGAAGATGGGCGCATCAACCTTGATGTGATAGTGTCGGATGGCTGACCCGGGCGCCCCCGCCGGAGGCCATCCGCCATGCTCGTCCGTCATCTCTCGTATTTCGTGACCCTGGCCGGCGAGAAGCATTTCGCTCGGGCGGCGGCGCGCTGCAACATCACCCAGCCCACGCTCTCGGCCGCGATCCGCAAGCTGGAGCAGGATCTGGAGGTGCGGCTGGTGGTGCGCGGCCACCGCTTCACGGGGCTGACCGCCGAGGGTGAGAAGCTGCTGGTCTGGGCCCGCCAGATCCTGCGCGATTACGACAGCCTGCGCGAGGATCTGGATGGCGGCAGCGGGCTGACCGGCACGCTCAGACTGGGGGTGATCCCCGCGGCCATGCCCTCGGTCGCGTTTCTGAGCGCACGCTTCATGGCTGCCCATCCCGCTGCCCGCATCGCCATTCAGTCGCTCACCTCCCGCGCCATCCAGCGCGGGCTCGACGCCTTCGAGCTGGATGGCGGCCTGACCTATCTTGAGAACGAGCCGCCGGAACATGTCCGGCTGCTGCCGCTCTATCAGGAGCGCTATGTCTTCGTGACCGGCCCCGATCATCCCTTCGCGGGCCGCGACCGGCTGGGCTGGGCCGAGGCCTTCACCCAGACGCTGTGCCTGCTCAGCGAGGACATGCAGAACCGCCGGATCCTGAACAAGGTCGCCTCGGGGCTGGGGGTGACGGTCGATGCGCCGGTCGTGAGCAATTCTTTCCTGGGCGTCTGCGCCCATATCCGCCAGGGCGGCTGGTCCAGCATCGTGCCGCATACGTTTCTGCATGTGCTGGGGGCGACGCCCGATCTGGTCTCGATCGATCTGGTCGATCCGGTCCATACCCAGTCGGTGGGGCTGGTGCTGTCGGATCGCGACCCGCCGTCGCCCATGGCCGCGGCCCTGCTCACCTGTCTGCGCGGCGCGGATTTCGAGCGGGATTTCGCCCGGGAAAACGCCCGGGTTGATAGAGGACGGTGATCAAACGTTCATTCGTTTCGATTTGATCCGGGGCGCGGGATGACCCAGCGTTGTTCGACCGGAGGTGAAAGAGGCTGGAAAGGCCACCACCACCGGGCGGGGAAGCTTTCAGGCAGATCGGTCGGCATGTCGGGGCCGGATGACGGATCGTGGGTGCGCGCTATCGCGCATCGCCAGCCCGTTTCCCCGCTGTGCCAGGGCAGCCGGGCCCCCCGCAGATCCGCGTCGCTGGGGAGGAATTCGACGCCATGGTTCAGATCGCCGCCACCGACGGCCCGGGCGCTCGCCCCGGGCTGCTCGATCGCGAACGCATCATCGCCCGTCCGGGCTTCAATCGCTGGCTGGTGCCGCCGGCGGCGCTTGCCATTCATCTCTGCATCGGCATGGCCTATGGGTTCAGCGTCTTCTGGCTGCCGCTGTCGCGCGCGATCGGCGTGACGCAGCCGGTCGCCTGCGCCGATCTCACGCTCTTCTCGGCGCTGACCACCACCAGCTGCGACTGGCGGATCAGCGATCTGGTCTGGATCTATACCCTGTTCTTCGTGGTGCTCGGCACCTCGGCTGCGGTGTTCGGCGGCTGGCTGGAACGGGCGGGGCCGCGCAAGGCCGGTGTCGTGGCCGCAATCTGCTGGTGCGGCGGCATGGCAGTGTCGGCGCTGGGCATCGCCAGCCATCAGCTCTGGCTGATGTGGCTGGGCTCGGGCGTGATCGGCGGCGTCGGTCTGGGGCTCGGCTACATCTCGCCGGTCTCCACCCTGATCAAATGGTTCCCCGACCGGCGCGGCATGGCCACCGGCATGGCGATCATGGGCTTCGGCGGCGGTGCGATGATCGGCAGCCCGCTCGCCAACATGATGATGAACCACTTCCGCACCCCGGACTCAGTGGGCGTGTGGGAAACCTTTCTGGCGCTGGGCGCGATCTATCTGGTGTTCATGCTGGCCGGGGCCTTCGGCTACCGCGTGCCGCCGGCCGGCTGGCGGCCCGATGGCTGGACGCCGAAACCGGCGTCCAAGGCCATGATCACCCATGGCCATGTCCATCTGCGCGACGCCCATAAGACACCGCAATTCTGGCTGATCTGGGCGGTGCTGTGCCTGAACGTCTCGGCCAGCATCGGCATCATCGGCGTGGCCGCACCCATGCTGCAGGAAATCTTCGGCGGCGCGCTGGTCGGGGCCCCCGATGTCGGCTTCCTGGACTTCGACGAGCAGCAGAAACTCTCGGCCGCGGCGATCGCTGCCGGCTTCGTGGGGCTGATCTCGCTGTTCAACATCGGCGGCCGCTTCTTCTGGGCCTCATTGTCGGATCATCTGGGCCGCAAGGCCACCTATGCGGTGTTCTTCGTGCTGGGGGCCGGCCTCTATCTGGCGGCGCCGATGCTGGCGGGCAGCCATGCGCTGGCGTTGTTCGTGCTCGCCTTCTGCGTCATCGCCTCGATGTATGGCGGCGGCTTTGCGACCATCCCGGCCTATCTGGCCGACATCTTCGGCACCCAGTTCGTCGGCGCCATCCACGGCCGGCTGCTCACCGCCTGGTCGACCGCGGGCATTCTGGGGCCGCTGGTGGTCGCCTATATGCGCGACGCCCAGATCGCCGCCGGCGTGCCGCGGCCGCAAATCTACGACACGATCATGATCGTGCTGGCGGTGATGCTGGCGGCCGGCTTCCTCTGCAATCTGGCGATCCGCCCCCTGGCCGAGCGCTGGTTCATCGGCAAGGCCGAACTGGCCGAGATCCAGGCGAAGCTCCGCCCGGTGGATGCCGCGCATGAGGGCTCGTTCGGCATCGGCCGCGGCGGCATCGACACCCGCGCCACCCTCGCCTGGGCCGCCGTCGGCCTGCCGATCCTCTGGGGGTGTGGATCACCCTCGACAAGGCGCTGGTGCTGTTCCGGTAAGGCTCTCTGCGACGTCTTGTGTTTCATGACCTGGGTCCATACATCGACAGACCCTGACGTCGCCGCAGAAGATCGTGTATGCGAGGCGCTCTCAGAACGCCTCGCATACCGGCCAGTGGAATCTCTCGGCGGTTCCGTGCTGGTGGAGATCTTTTATACGGGGCGCGCCCCCATCGGGGATCGGGGCGTCGATCGCCTCAGGTGATGGCCTCCAGGCCCTTCTTCCTGATTACCGTCAACAGGCGAAGCGCGGGGCCGCCAGGTTTTTTGACACCACGTTCCCAGTCTGACACGAGATTCCGACTGACATTCAGATAGCGGGCGAACACTGGCTGGGACAAGCGTTCCCGTTCACGGAGTGCTCGTATGTCATCCGGTGACATGCTTTCGACTGGTGTCAGGCATGCATCATCGAAATCACGCATCGTCTTCTTGTCGATGGCGCCAATATCGTGCAGCGCTTCCATCGTCTCGTGGATCGCTGCGAGAGGATCACTGCGATATCTCTTCATCATCGTGTGCGATCTCCAGGAAGTCGCCCCTTCGAACGAGTTCTGTCAGCTCTTTCCCTGTCAGGGCAAGGACGCGACGGGCTGCCTCTTTGAACTGCCGTTCTTCAGACTCAGTCAGATTAGCCAGGTCACTCTTGGAAAAGCCGTAAATGAAGAACGCACGATCATGATGCCTGAAGAATATGATCGTCCGATAACCTCCGGATTTCCCCTGGCCGGGGCGCGCAATCCTTTGTTTGATTACCCCGCCACCGAGGTCTGCATCTATCTGGCCGGCGTTGGCCCGCCTTACGGCATCCACCAATGGGGACAGTGGTAGCCGCTGTTTGCGAACGAAGCGGGCAAACCAGGCATTCATGAACAGCCTCAAAGCTTCGTACCCCATTAATATCACACATGGCGTGATACTTTATCAAGCAATGCTACCCTCTCAATCGCTCCCCGCCACCCAGATCGCAGCCAGGCGTTCCAGGCCGGCCTGGTCATCGGTGTCGAAGCGGGCGGGGTGGGGGCTGTCCAGGTCGAGCACACCCAGGATCCGGCCGTCGCGGATCAGCGGCACGACGATTTCCGAAGCCGAGGCGGCGTCGCAGGCGATGTGGCCGGGGAAGGCGTGGACGTCTTCGACCAGCTGGGTGCGGCCTTCGGCGACCGCCGTGCCGCATACGCCGCGGCCGCGGGCGATGCGCACGCAGGCCGGCCGGCCCTGGAAGGGGCCGAGCACCAGCTCGTCCGGGCTTTTCAGGAAGTAAAAGCCGGCCCAGTTCAGGCCGGGCAGCGACATCCAGATCAGCGCCGACATGTTGGCGGCATTGGCCACCGGGTCGCGCTCGCCCGCGATCAGGGTGTCGAGCTGGCGGGCGAGCAGGCGGTACAGCTCGGGCTTGGGGGTCGCGTCGGTATCGATGGGGGCGGCGTCGAACATGGGGGGCGCGAGCTCCGGCTGTCAGGCGGTGGGCGGGGTGGCTGTGGCCCCGATCATGCCCAGGCTTTCGGCCGCCGTCACGCTTCGACCGCGGGTGGAGGCGTTGCGGATGCCGCTCGCCATCAGCCGGTCGGCGGCGGCAGCGCCGGTTTCCGCCCCAAGGCCTTCGGCGCCGACATCGAGCCCCAGCCCGCCGCCCAGCCCGGCCAGCGCCTGCACCAGCCGGGCGGTCTCCGCCTCGTCGATCCGCTGGATGAAACTGCGGTCGATCTTGACCCGGTCCAGTTCCAGATCGCGCAGATGGTAGAGGCTGGAATAGCCGGTGCCGAAATTGGCCAGCGCCACCCGTGCACCCGCGGCCCTCAGATCGCCGACCAGGGCGCGGACGGCATCCGGATCGCCGACGAGCGTGCTTTCGGCGATGTCGAACTCGACCCGCGATGCCGGCAGCCCGGCTTCGGCCAGGATGCCCTGCGCATCGGCGGCGAAGGCCGGATCCTTCACCTGCCCCGGCAGCAGGTCGACCGACAGCAGAACGTCGGCGGGCCAGCCTGCCGCCGTGCGGGCGGCCTCGACCAGCATCCAGCGGCCCAGACCGTGGATGAGGCCGGTATCTTCGGCGATTGGCAGAAAGCGTTCGGGCGGGATGTCGCCATGGACGGGATGCCGCCAGCTGATCACCGCTTCGAAACCCGTCACCCGGCCGGTGTCGAGTTCGATCGAGGGCTGGTAGAGCAGGTCGAGCCCGCCTTTGGCCACGGCCGCCCTGAGATCGGTCTCCAGCGCCTCGCGCTGGCGGACCGCATCATCCATCTGGCTCTCGAAGAAGCGGAAGGCGGTGCGGCGCTCGGTCTTGGCACGGTAGAGCGCCACATCGGCGCGCCGCAATGCCTCTACCGGATCATCGGCATCCTGGGGCAGAAGTGCGATGCCGATGCCGGTGCCGACATCATGCCGGCCGCGGCCGCTGGCGATCGGGTCGGCGAAGGCGCGGGTCAGGCGCAGCGCCACGCTGGTCGCGGCTTCCGGCCCCATCAGATGCGGGGCGAGCACGGCGAATTCGTCGCCGCCCAGCCGGGCGACCAGGTCGCTGTCGCGCACCGCGCCCATCAGGCGGTTGGCGACCACCATCAGCACCTCGTCGCCGGTGCCGTGGCCATAGACGTCGTTGACCTGTTTGAAGCCGTTCAGGTCCAGCAGGAACAGGCCGTGGGTGGCGCCCGCGGCCGGCGGGGCGGCGATCGCGGCTGCGAGGCGTTCCTCGAAGCGGCGCCGGTTGGCAAGGCCGGTCAACGGATCCTGATAGGCGAGGCGCCGGGCCTCGGTTTCCGCCGCCCGCCTGCGGGCGATCTCGCGGCTCTGCTCGCGGTACTGGCGCAGCGCCACCCCCAGCATGATCAGGGCCAGCAACACCCCCAGCGCCAGCGCCTCGTCGAGCTCCAGCATCGCGGTCGCCGTGTCGGCGGCATGTTCACTCGCTTCGAACAGGTCGAAGGCGACCGCCACATAGCCGGCCACGACCATGACCACGGCGATGATGCCGGCATCCCTCAGGCAGATGCGCCGACGAACCAGGCGGCGCAGAATGCGGCGGGGCCGCGACGTCGACATACGATTATCCTCCTTCCGATCACCGGGGCAGGTGGTTGTGCATGGCCCGAAATGCGACCGCCGCCCGGATCGTCCGATCCTGGGCGGCGGCGTAAGAGGACGCAAGTGTTTCGACGTGACCTGGCGGATCACATCACATGGCACATGATCACATGGCCTTGTCGTAGACCGCATGGGTCCAGGCGGCCTCGCCCGGATCCTTGGTGATGACCGGGGCGGATTTGGCCCCCAGCAGCACCTTCACCGTGCGCTGGAAATCCTCGGGCGCCAGATAGCCCATGCCCTTCTTCGAGCCGTCGAGCAGCTTGGCCACCTCCTGCATCATCCGGGTCTGATGCTCTTCGGTCTGGGCGCCGGTGGTGTCGTTGTCGAGCACGATCTCCACCGCCTCGTCCTGGTGGGCGGCGGCGTATTCCCAGCCCTTGACGCTGGCCTTCACGAAGCGGCCGAGCTTCTCGACCATGGCCGGATCCTGAAGGCTCTTCTCCAGCGTGTAGAGGCCGTCTTCCAGCGTGGCGACGCCCTGATCCTGATACTTGAAGGTGATCAGCTCGTCGGCCGGCATGCCGGCATCCAGGATCTGCCAGTATTCGTTATAGGTCATGGTCGACACGCACGAGGCCTGCTTCTGCAGGATCGGGTCGACGTTGAAGCCCTGCTTCAGCACGGTGATGTCGGCATCCGGGCCTTCGGTCTTGTAGCCCAGCGTCGACATCCACGACAGGAAGGGATACTCGTTGCCGCCGAACCAGACGCCCAGGGTATGGCCCTTGAAATCGGCCGGGGTCTTGATGCCGCTGTCCTTGCGGCAGGTCAGCATCATGCCCGACTGCTGGAAGATCTGGGCGATGTTGACCAGCGGCACGCCTTTTTCACGCGTGGCCAGCGCCGAAGGCATCCAGTCGACCACGACATCGGCGCCGCCGCCGGCGATCACCTGCGACGGGTTGATGTCGGGACCGCCGGCCTTGATGGTCACGTCGAGCCCGGCTTCGTCGTAGAAGCCTTTTTCCTTCGCCACGTAATAGCCGGCGAACTGCGCCTGGGTGACCCATTTCAGCTGCAGGGTCAGCGCATCGGCGGCAAGGCCGGGGCCCGTCGCGGCCAGTGCCAGGGCAATCCCGGCGACCGAACCGGTCAGGAGGGTCTTGAGCGTCCTCATTCTCGTCTCCCTCGTCATCATCTGTCCCGGACCGGCCGCCGGCGGGGTTTGCCCCCGTTGTGGGGCGGCGGCGGATCGCGGGGTCTCCCCTCAAAATCATCCACGGGCGGGCCGAAGCCTCCGATGGTCCCGCCCGGGACGCCGTCTCCGCATCAGCTGGCCGGGCGCCGTCAGCGCCCGCGCATCGCGGGATGCCAGAAGGTCACGCGCCGCTCGATGAACGACAGCGCGGCATAGGTGCCGGAGCCGGCAATGGCGGCCACCAGGATCGTCGCCCAGACCACGTCGACATTCATCCGCGCGACCTCGGTGCTGATCCTGAAGCCCATACCGACCACGGGCGTGCCGAAGAATTCCGCCACGATGGCCGCGATCAGGGCCAGCGTCGCACTGATTTTCAGCCCGTTGAACAGGAAGGGCAATGCGTTCGGCAACCGGGCCACCAGAAGTGTGGTGGTATGGGATGCGGCATAGGATCGCATCAGATCCAGTTCCTGCCGGGAGGTGGCGGAAAGCCCCGCCAGCGTGTTCACCAGCATCGGGAACAGCGTGGTCACCACCACCACCGCCGCCTTGGACGGCCAGTCGAAACCGAACCACATCACCATGATCGGTGCGACGCCCACGATGGGGGCGGCGCTCATCAGATTGGCGACCGGCAGCAGGCCGCGGCGCAGGAAGGCGACGCGATCGGCCGCCACACCCAGCAGGATGCCGGCGGTGCAGCCGATCAGATAGCCGCGCAGCGCCCCCTTCCACACGGTCTGGACGAAATCCTGCCACAGCACCGGCAGGTTGGCGGCAAAGGCGGCGCCGATCGCCGATGGCGGCGGCAGCAGCACCGCCGGCACGCCGAAGCCCAGGCAGCCGCCCTCCCAGGCATAGAGCAGCGTCAGGCCCAGGGCGGCCGGCGGCAGCAGCCGCACCGGCAGCGAGGTCTCGGGCAGGCGCGCGACCAGGGCGATGCCGCGAAAGGCCGCGGCCATGGCGGCGAGCCCGGCAAGGGTGTAGCCCGCGCCGCCTTCGCCGAAGGCGACCGTGCCGCTGCGCAGGGCTACGAGCGTGGCGATGGCGGTGAGGGCCGCCCCCGCCAGCACCAGCGGCCCGCGCATGCCGCTTCGCCGCGGCCGAAGCCCGGCCAGCGCAAAGAGCAGGATGCCGGCGATCATCAGCAGAACGGTCAGATCGGCATTGCCGATCCAGGTGCCGCCCGTGGTGGACAGGGGCAGCAGCAGGGCGACGAGCCCCATCAGGCCCCAGACGGCATCCAGACCGCGGGAGACGGGCTGGAAAGGGGCAGAGGGTGCGGCGGATGCCGTGGTCATCGCGCACCTCCGCTCTGGCGGACCACGATCCGCTCGGCCAGCGCCACCGCCTGGACCAGCAGGGCCGAGAGCAGCGAAGCCGCGATCAGCGCCGCCCAGATCTGGGTGGTCTGGCCGTAATAGGATCCGGCGAGCAGCCGGGTGCCGAGCCCGGCCTGGCCGCCGGTCGGCAGCTCGCCCACGATCGCCCCCACGAGTGCGGCGGCGATCGCCACCTTCAGGCTGGCGAAGAGATAGGGCAGGGCGGCCGGCAGGCGCAGCTTCAGGAAGACCTGCAGCGGCGTCGCGTTATAGGAATGCATCAGATCCATATGCAGCGGATCGGCGGAGCGCAGCCCCTTGGTCATGCCGATCGCGACCGGGAAGAAGCACAGATACATCGAGATCACCGCCTTGGGCAGCAGGCCGGTGAAGCCCAGATTGCCCAGCACCACCACCACCATCGGCGCGATCGCCAGGATCGGCACCGTCTGCGAGGCGACGATCCAGGGCAGCACGCCGCGTTCCAGCGGCCTGAGGGCGGCCATGCCGATCGCAAGGCCCAGGCCCAGAAGGGAGCCCAGCACGAAGCCGGCCAGGGTGGATTGCGCGGTCGCGATCACATGGGTGATCAGGTTGCGGACATTGCCGACCGGCCGCTCGGTCGACGAGGTGACGATCTCCACCACCACCTGATCGGGCGTGGGCAGAACCGGCCGGCGCTGGGTGAAGGCCTCGGTCATCAGCTGGGAAAAGCCGGGCTCGGTGATGCCCTTGCGGGCCAGCTGTTCCGCCGCCTGGGGGGTGTTGAGCAGATAGGCGGCGGCATACCAGATCACGATCACCAGAAGGGCGACCGTCGTCACCGGCAGGATGTCGGCACCTCTTTCGGCCAGCGCGCGGCCCAGGCGGCCGGAGCGCGGGGCAGGCCCGGCTGCAAGCTCAGTCATAGGAATGGCCCTTGGCGAGGCCCGCCCTGACCAGGGCCGCGACCCGCTGGAATTCGGCGCTCTCGCGCATCTCCAGCGTGCGCTCCGCCGGCAGGTCGCAGACGATCTCTTCCAGGATCCGGCCCGGGCGCGGGCTCATCACGATGATCCGGTTCGACAGGAACACCGCTTCGGAAATCGAATGGGTCACGAAGACGCAGGTCAGCCCGGTCTGCCGCCAGAGCGCATTCAGCGCCAGGTTCAGATGGTCGCGGGTAATCTCGTCCAGCGCACCGAAGGGTTCGTCCATCAGCAGCAGTTCGGGCGCGAAGGACAGGGCACGGGCGATGGATGCCCGCTGCTGCATGCCGCCCGACAGCTGCCAGGGGTATTTGCGGGCGAAACCGTCAAGCCCGACCAGGGCCAGCTTTTCGCGCGCGATCGCCTGGCGCTCGGCCTTGGAGCGGCCTGAAAGCTCCAGCGGCAGCATGACGTTGCGTTCCACATTGCGCCAGGGCATCAGCGCCGGCGCCTGGAAGACATAGCCATAGGCATGGGCGCGGCGCGCCTCGTCGGGCGTGCGGCCGGTGACGGTGATGCTGCCGCCGGTCGGCTGCTCCAGATCGGCGATCACCCTGAGCAGCGTGGTCTTGCCGCAGCCCGACGGGCCGATCAGCGACACGAAATCCCCCGGGCGAATGTCGATATCGACGTCGCTGAGTGCATGAACCGGCTGATCGGCGGTCTGGTAGACCAGCGACAATCCGCGTGCGGACACCGCCGCCATCCCCGTCTTCCCCGTCATCCCGGCACTCCGTCCCCCCCGTTTCCCGGTCGGTTTGGTCACCGGCGGTCCACCCTTTGCGGGTGCCGACCGGTGCGCGCGCCTGTCATCGCGCGTCCTGTCGATGGTCATCGGTCCTGCCATGCGTCTCGGCCTCACGAGCTGGCCCGCGGCGATGTCGGCACCGGTCTCCCTCCGCTGCCGCCCGCCACTCTTTGTCTCTGCTGGTGCAATCCCCGGGCCAAGGGCGCACCTTATTTTACGATCGGGGTTCAACCCATTGTCCGCAAGAGGTTTTTGCCTGACCGATCGGATAGGTTTCGGCGGATTTTCCCCAGAAGAACAGTCACGGCCGTGCAGGCACGGTCGTGGGTGGTTTGCGTAAACTTTGGACAATTCGCCGGCCATGCATAATTGTTGTGCACGTATCCTGGCCGGCCGATCGATCCTCCCGTTTCGGATCGTAACCCGCGCGTCGCGGGGAGGCGAGGGGGAAGCCGGATGTCGCGGGTTGAACCCCGCCCTCCGGAACAGTTTGCGCGAAACAAAGGGGGCCGCACCGACGATCGTCGGTGCGGCCCCCGGCTTGCCATCAGGGATGGCCGGCAGTGCGGACGGGAGGGATCAATGCATGGCGCTTGTCTGATCGAGATCGAGATCGTCATCCCCCGCTTCGGCACCCTCGGCTGCGGCAGCGCTGCTCAAGGCGGCGATCAGGTCGGTGATCGCCCGGCGCGCGGTGGCATCCGAAATCGAGGCGAGCCGGGTGCTGGCCTCGATCATGCCGCGGCTGATCCGGTTGCGGCGGAGCACCTTGGGCCCGTCGTCCAGCCGGTCGAGCAGCGCCGAGGGCGGAACATCCAGGATTCCGGCCAGACGATAGAGCGCACAGGCGCTGATCCGGTTCTGCCCCTTTTCGTATTTCTGCAGCTGCTGGAAGCTGATGCCCAGCTGGGTGGAGCAGGCTTCCTGACTGAGGCCGCGTGCCAGCCTGAGCGTCCGGATCCGCCGGCCGATGGCGCGGTTGATCTCGGTTTCGATGTCGCGCCGGTTCGTGCCCGGGGCGGTTTCGGGTGCAGCGGGGTCTGGCATGACCGATGCCGGCGTAACGGCACCGGGCGGGGCGGTTGTCGGGTGACCGGGGGCGCAATGAGCGGAACGAAGGTCCGGCGCGGCGGCCGCCCCACCGGGCGACCGGCCGCCCGCAGGCGGGGTGATGTGATGACGCATCTTCGACGACCTCGTCTTGGCGACTGGTTTCGGCGTGATCCTGTGCATCCGCGTGAGTGGGCTGCGGCAGCTTTCAGGTTCTTATCCGGCAACTCATCCGGCGGATGGCCTCTTCTCGGGCTTCAAACGTCATGATAGTGCAATGAGGGCAAAAATCCCGTCTTTTTGTAGGGAAAGGCGCGTTTTGCGCTTATTGAATGCGATCTTATAACGCCATAGGTGTTGAACTCATTGCGTGTTGCACTACCTGTTCACTTCCTGTTGCAGCCGGCCTCCGCCTCGGCGAGGGTGCAGACGATGGGCGGTATAATCCGCCCCGATGGCGGCAAGGGGGCGCCGGGACCGTGTCCTATATCGTCGAAGCCACACTCAATGGCCTGGACCAGCGGCTGATGCCGGTACTCGACCTCTGGCAGCGGGCGGTCGAGGCCGGGCGGCCCCTCCGGCGACGGGATCTGGATCCGCTCGCCTTCCACCATCTGCTGGCCACCAGCTATCTGGTCGATGTCGTCCATCACGCGCCGGCGGCGTCGCATGACGCCGGGCCGCGGCGGCGCTGCCGCTATCGTTACCGGCTGATCGGATCCCGGATCGTCGAACGGCTGGGCCGCGACCGGACCGGCTGGTGGCTGGACGAGGTGTACCCGCCCGAGACCTTCCGGATGGTGGTGGAGAGCTTCGACGAGGTCGTCCGTCGCCGTGCGCCGGTGCGGTCGCGCGGCGACACCGGCTTTGCCGGTTCGCGGGCGCATTATCTGTTCGATGCGCTGGAACTGCCGCTGGTGGGGGACGGCATGGACGACCCCGACCGGATCACCGCCATCTTCGGCGTGCTGTGCCTGACCCTGTGGTCGGAGCTTGAAAGGTGACGCGGGGTTGACCGGTCAGGCGCGCCGCCGGTTCGCCAGCGGCGCCGCCGGCAGATGTCCGTCGACATAGCTGCAGAAGGCGCTGCCGTCCATTGCGCGTGCATAAAGCCAGCCCTGGCCGTAGGTGACGCCGCGGGCGATCAGATAATCCGCCTGGGTCTGATGTTCGACGCCTTCCGCCGCGACATCCAGGCCCAGCGTCGCCGCCAGCGACAGGATATGGCCCATCACGTCGTCGGCGGCAGAGCCGCTGCCGATGCCGTCGACGAAGGTCTTGTCGAGCTTCAGCCCGTCCACCGGCAGGGTGGCGAGATAGGCGAGGCTGGAATAGCCGGTGCCGAAATCGTCGATGGTCAGCCGGTAACCGGCATCGCGGAAGCTGCGCATGGAGCTTTGGGCGCGTCTGGCATCGATCAGGGTGCGTTCCGTCGCCTCCAGCACGATCTGGGCGGCCGCCACGCCATGGGTCTTGCGCAGCCGGTCGAGCCGGCCGCGGACCCGGTCGCTTTCCACATCTGAAGCCGACAGGTTGATCGCGATCCAGACCGATGGGCGCGCCGCCAGGAATTTGCCGAGATCGGCGAAGACGTGCTCGATGATCTCGTCGGTCAGCCGCTCGATCAGCCCTTCGGCCTCGGCAACCGGAATGAAGCGGTCGGGCGAGATCATGCTGCCGTCGCGCTGCTGCCAGCGGACCAGCGCCTCGCCCCCCAGGCAGGCGCCGTCGGCCAGGCGCACGATCGGCTGATAGACCACCCGGAACTCGCCGCGGCCGAGGCCCCGGCGGATGCGGGCACCCATGGTGTCGCCGCGCCGGACAAGGGTGATGATCAGCCAGAAGATGATGCCGCCGCTGGCGAGCCCGGGCAGCCCCATCAGCAGGGCCTGTTCCCGCCAGGTTTCGATCACCACGCTGACGGGTTCCGAGGCGAGCGCCATGGCGGTGCCGTCGCGGGCGATGGCCGCCACCACCAGCCGGTCGCCCAGGCGGATGGCCTCTGGTTCGTTCTGGTTGCGGAACCGGTCGACCATATCCGACAGGATGGCGCGTTCGGGGCGGGTACGCACGCCCAGCACCTGGCCGGTGCCGAGGGCGACCATGCTCAAGACGACGCGCGGTTCCGCCAGAACCAGATCATAGATCTGTTCGGTATCCAGAAACACGGCATAGGGGCCGCGGGCGATCACCGTGGTGCGGCTGGCGGCACGGGCGCTGTCGTCCAGACCGGGGGGCAGGCGGTCATACCAGATCCGCATGTCGCCGACCGACATGTCGGGCAGGGGCAGGGGCATCGGGCTGTCGAGCCGACCCGCCCCCGTGCAGACCACGCGCCCCTCGTCCACCACCCCCACCTCGCGGACCCCGCGGCTGGCGAAGGCGGCGGTGCGCAGGCGCGCCAGGCCCGCAGGCGTACACGCCTCGGCGACGGGAACGGCCGCCATGGCGGCAAGGGCGCGGGTGGCATCCTCCTGCAGGCGTTCCGACCGGGTGAGCATTTCCCGGGTGGCCCGGATCAGCAGATCGGTTTCCACCCGGCGGGCGTTTTCCCAGGCGATCCACAGGCTGCCCGCCACCGGCAACGCCCCGATGAGCGTCGCCAGCGTCAATGTCACCGCAAGCACCCGTCCGCGCATGCCATCACCCTGGAATGCCGCTCCGCCGGCTGTCACCGCCGTCCGGACGAGAGCGCCGGCCATCGGGCCCGCCCCCCGCAATCCGGCCGTGCCCGCCCGCAATCCGGCCGTGCATCGTATGAACCCGGGATTGATCGATCACCGGACAGCTTGCCGGATGCCCGATTGTAGACGGCTCAGGGGGACGGCGTCCACATGCAGCCGACGCGACCCCCCGATTCCCGGGATGCAAGACCCCGGCATGTTAAGAGCATGCAAAGGCGGGCGTTATCCTTCCCTCACCCGGGTGGATTGGCGGCCCAGGCCTTCGACTTCCAGTACCATGTGATCGCCCGGCTTCAGGAAGCGCCAGGGCCTGGCGCCCATGCCGACGCCGGCGGGCGTGCCGGTGGTCACCAGATCGCCCGGCTCCAGCGTCATGAAGCGGCTGAGATAGGACAGAACCTCGGCGACGCCGAAGACCTGATCGGCGGTGGTGCCGTCCTGCCGGCGTTCGCCGTTCAGCTCCAGCCACAGCCTCAGGGCCTGCGGGTCCGGAACCTCGTCGGCGGTGACCAGCCAGGGGCCGACGGGACCGAAACCGTCGGCCGACTTGCCCTTGGTCCACTGGCCGCCGCGGTCCAGCTGGAAGCTGCGCTCGGAGATGTCGTTGACCGTGCAATACCCGGCGACGCCGGCCAGCGCCTCTTCGGGGCTCACCCGCTTCAGCACGCGGCCGATCACGACGCCGAGTTCGACCTCCCAGTCGGTCCTGGCGGCATCCGGCGGCAGGATCAGATCGTCTTCGGGGCCCGCCATGCACGAGGTGGCCTTGTGGAAGATCACCGGTTCGGTGGGCAGGGCCATGCCGGCTTCGGCCGCGTGGTCACGATAGTTAAGCCCGATGCCGACGAACTTGCCCGGCCGCGCGATGCAGGCACCCAGGCGGACCGGGCCGTCAACCGCCGGCAGGCTGGCCGGGTCGATGGCCTTCAGCCGGTCCAGGGTGGCAAGGTCGAGCGTGGCGGGGCCGAGATCGGCGATCCGGCCTGAAAGGTCGCGCAGGCCGCCATCGGGGCCGAGAAGACCGGGGCGTTCCTGGCCGGGCAGGCCGTAACGGACGAGACGCATCGGAGAGTCCTGTGATCATGGGGTGGGTCCGGGGGGCATCCTGCCACGAAATCTCCCGAGCGCGATGCTCCGGGTCCATGGGGGCGGCAGTCTGCCGGCAACTTTGCGCAGGGCGTGTTCTCCATGATAGAAGAATGTCCGACGGCATCACCCCAGGCGATGGAAAAGCCCATGACCGCCCCGATCGAGTTCTGGTTCGACTTCAGTTCCGCCTATGCCTATTTCGCATCTCACGAGATCGAGGCCCTGGCCGCCCGCCATGGCCGGCAGGTGATCTGGCGGCCCTATATGCTGGGCGTGGCCTTCAAGGCCACGGGCATGCGCGGGCTGAGCGGCACGCCGCTGAAGGGGGATTATGCCCGCAACGACTGGCGGCGCATTTCGCGGGAGACCGGCATCCCCTTCACCCTGCCGCCCGGCCACCCGATCGTGGCGCTGCCCGCCTCGCGCGCCTTCTATTGGATCGAGGCGCGCGATCCCGCGGCGGCGGTGGCCTTCGCCCGGGACGCCTTCCATGCCTATTACGTCGAACAGGCGGACATGACCGATCCTGCCGTCGTGGCCGGCGTGGCTGCCCGCCGCGGGCTGGATGCGGAAGAGGTTCTGGCCGGCATGGCCGATCCGGCGATCAAGGAGAAGGTGAAGACGATTTCGGAAGAGGGGGTCGCCAGGGGCGTGTTCGGATCGCCCTTCGTGCTGGTGGACGACGAACCGTTCTGGGGCTGGGACCGGCTGGCGATGGTCGATCGCTGGCTGGCGCGCGGCGGCTGGTGATCGTCGCGCCGCTGCCGCACGCTCGGGGCTTGACGGCGCGGCGGGGCGGGATCAGACTGGCGCCCATGATCACGTCGCGCACCTATACCTCGTTTACGTTCTATTGGTGGAGCCCCCCGGGGGTGGCCAATCGAGCGGGTGTGCCGGCCTGAGGGCCAGACGAGATCCCGAAATCGACGGCCGCCTCCGGAAACGGAGGCGGCCGTTTCGCGTTCTGGCCCTGCGAAACCCGCCTCCCGCACCCGGGGGCGGTTCCGGCGATCCCCAGCAATGACGGCAGCTGCGAGCGGCTGCCGGATCCGACGGAACCGCTTCAGATGACCACGATCATGGCTTCCAACGAGGATATCCGCATGACCGCCCTCCGCCAGGCCGATGCGCAGGCCGACCAGCTGCAGGCTCCCGGCAGCATTGCTCGCCGCCCCATCGGCCACGGCCGACCGCCGCTGGCCGATCGCAGCCCGGCACCGATGGATTTCGATGTGGTGACCGATCCGGTGACGGCCTGATCCTGTCGCGGGCCGTTTCCGTGACGGTCATGTCACGGTATTGCCGCTGGGAAGCCGTGATCCGTGCGGGCAGGATCGGTGTCGCGACGTTCAAAGACGCCGCGACCAGCCAGGCCCCAGGAGGATCCGTCATGCCCGCCAGTTCCGCACCCGCGCATCGCCCCGTATCGGCCGGGTACCCGTCTCTGCGTTTCGGACCCCGCCGCTTCCGGTCTCTGCGCCTGATGGCGGCTGTGGCCGTGCCGCTGGCGCTGGGGGCCTGCGCCGGCATGCAGGGAGAGGGCGGTGGCGGCCGGCCCGACCTGCCGCTTACCGGCACGGTCTGGGCACCCGATCCGGCGGCACCGGGGGCGGAAGCCGCCCGGTTCAGGTTTCACGACGATGGTCGTATGTCGGCGCGCGGCCCCTGCAACCGCATGTTCGGCCGCTATCAGACCGGGGTCGACGACCTGCCGGGCAGCCTGCGTTTCGGCGGCATCGGCGCCACGCGTATGGCCTGCGACCGCCAGAAGACCGATGCCGAGATGGACCTGATCGACGGCCTGCTCGCCGCCCGCCAGGCAGAGGTAGAGGGCAACCGTCTGACCATCGTCACCTCCGACGGCCGGAAGATGGGCTTCCGTGCGGTCGACGACGCCACCGCGCCGGATCCTGGCAAGGATATGCAGTGACGACCGGGTACGGGTGAGGGGCTGCGGGCGAGGGGCGGGCTTCAGCCGCGCGGCAGCAGAACCCGGGTGACCATGCCGCCATTGCCGCGCGGGGCGATGACCAGACGCCCGCCATGCAGGCGGATCAGCGCATCGGCCAGCGACAGCCCGACACCGCGGCCGCGGCCGCTGCGGGCGATCTGACTGTCGGTGTCGCCGAAGGCGGCTAGCGCATTCTCGATCTCGACCGCGCTCATCACCGATCCGGCATCGATGACCTCGATCCCGGCATGGGTGCCGGTGTCGAAGGTGCGGATGGTGACCGCCGATCCGGCCGGCGCGACATTGGCCGATACCTCGACCAGATGCAGCACGGCCCGGACAAGAATGTCGGGATCGCCCGGAATGACGATCCGCCCCTGGGGCAGGTCGGTGGCAAGCCGCACGCCGGGCCGCAGGTCTTCATCGAGGTCCAGCCCGTTCACCAGCTCGTTCAGATCGGTGGGTCGCAGCCGCACCTGAACCCGGCCGGTTTCCACCTGCGACAGATCCAGGATGTCGTCGATCAGGCCGAGCAGGGTGCTTCCGCTTTCGTGGATGCTGCGGGCATAGTCGACATAGGCCGGCACGGCCGCAGGGCCCAGCAATTCGCGGGCGATGACTTCGGAGAAGCCCAGAACGGCATTCAGTGGCGTGCGCAGTTCGTGGCTCAGATGGGCCATGAACTCGCTCTTCGCCCGGCTTGCCTGTTCGGCGACCATCCGGCTGGCATCGGCCAGATCACGTGCCTCGCTCAATGCCCGGGTGCGGGCGAGCAGGGCGTCGTGGATCGATCGGGCCTCGCCCGCACAGCTGCGGCAATCCATGGCCTGGCGGGACAGAACCGTCTCGTCGCGCACGATCCAGAGCTGACGCCGGCCTTGCGGATCGACGGGCTGCGAGGTGATCGAGAAGCTGCGTGGTGTCACGCCCCGCATGCGCAGCACCGAGGCATGGGCCGATTGCCGGTCGTTGCCGAGCAGCTCGATATGGCTGCGAAACGACCGGTCGCTGGCCGCCCGCTGAACCATGCCGTTCACGAGCGCGATCAGCCGCACGAAACCCAGGCGGCGGCGATCGCTGCCGATCAGGCGGCAGGCGGCATTGTTGAGGAAGCCCGAGCGGGTTTCGCCATCGGTGATCAGCATGGCTTCGGACGCGGCCGCGACGACCGTCTCGGCGGCATCCTGCGGGGCATCGGCTCCGGTCTCCACCTGACCGTCGGTGAGCACGCCGGTCATGGCCTGATGTCCGCGAAAACGGGGCGGGGGGTGCGGTGTCGGCGGGTTGGCATCGGTCGACAAAACTCGCATCGGGTGGGGCGGACCACGTTCACTATGACGGGAAAGCGCAGTCCTCTGCCACTGTTGCGGCGCCCTGCCCGGGCGAAAAACGTCCGATCGACCGCCGAGCTACATCTATAAGTCAGAAAAATTAAGATTTAGACACGATCTACAGATGAACGGGGCGCGGTTGTCCACGCCCCGCTCCGCAACCCTTCCGCGGTCAGCCGGCGCGGCTGGTGTCCTCGGAAATCTTCACGATCAGCTTGCCGAAATTGCGGCCGGTCAGCAGGCCCTGGAAGGCCTCCACCGTCGCGTCCAGCCCGCCTTCGACGATGTCCTCGCGATAGCGCAGCTGGCCGTCGCGGATCCAGCCCGACACGTCGCGGAAGAAATCGCCCGCCCGATCGGGATGGTCGCTGACGATGAAGCCGTTCACCGACAGGCGCCGCGAGAGCAGATTGAACATGAAGCGCGGCAGGTTGTCGGGGCCTTCCGGCGCGCCGGTGTCGTTGTAATGGGCGATCAGGCCACAGAGCGCGACGCGGCCGAAATCGTTCATGCGCGAGAACACCGCATCGGCGACCCTGCCGCCGACATTCTCGAAATAGACATCGACGCCCTTGGGCACCGCCGCCTTGAAGGCCTCCAGGAAGTCCGGCGCCTTGTAGTCGACGCAGGCATCGAAGCCCAGCTCGTCCACCACATAGGCGCACTTCTCGGGCCCGCCGGCGATGCCGACCGCGCGGCAGCCCTTGATCTTCGCGATCTGGCCCACCACGCCGCCGACCGCACCGCTGGCGGCCGAGACCACCACGGTCTCGCCTTCCTTGGGCTGGCCCTTGTCGAGCAGGCCGACATAGGCGGTCATGCCCGGCATGCCGAGCACGCCGAGCGAGGTGCTGATCGGCGCCTGGGCGGGATCCAGCTTCCGGACGCCTGCCGCATCGCCCAGATAATATTCCTGCCAGCCGAACATGCCGAAGACATAGTCGCCTTCCTTGAACTTCGGGCTCTTCGAGGCGACCACCCGGCCGGCGGCGCCGCCGACCATCACATCGCCCTCAGCGACGTTGGCGGCGTAGGAACGGCCGGCATTCATGCGGCCGCGCATATAGGGATCCAGCGACAGATAGATGACCTTGACCAGGATCTGGCCGTCGGCCGGTTCGCCCAGGGTCTGGGTCTCGATCGGCAGGTTCTTGGAGGTCGGCATGCCGACCGGGCGCGAGGCCAGGATGATGCGGCGGTTCTGGGTCATCTCTCGTCTCTCGTCAGGGGTGGACGTCGCGCCCCGGTAGAAGCCGCGGGGCGCTGTCGAAGCTGTGGGTCAGCCTACTTCAAACAAACGAGTGTTTGAAGTACGATCGCGGCCACGACCTGACGGGGGCGAAAACGCCCGCGATGAATGCGGATTCATCGGGGTTGCCCTCGGGCGCCGGCTGGCGGATGCTCTGCCGCGGAACGGACTCCCGCATGTCCGGGTGATCCGTGGATCATGAACCAGAAACTCAGGGAGAAACCGATGACCGAGATCGTGCTGGCCGGCGGCATGCGCACGCCGTTCGGCGACTACGGCAAGTCGCTCAAGGACGTGCCGATGGTCGACCTCGGCGTCCATGCGGCGAGCGCCTGCCTTGAAAAGGCCGGCATCGGCGCGGACAAGATGGACCATCTGGTCTGGGGCAATGTGCTGCCCGTGGACCATGACGGCTATTTCGCCAGCCGGGCGATCGCGCTCAAGGTCGGCATGGCCGAGCATTCGGCGGCGCTGAACGTCAGCCGCGCCTGCGGCTCGGGTACTCAGGCGATCCTGACCGCCGCCGAACAGATCATCTCGGGCCATGGCCGCATGGCGCTGGCCGGCGGCGGCGAGAATTTCAGCCGCGGGCCCTATGTCATGACCGGCGCGCGCTGGGGCATGAAGCGCGGCCCCGGCCAGGTGATCGACACCCTGGACTGGGCCTATCGCGACCCGTTCAGCCGCGAACTGATGGGGGAGACCGCCGAGAACCTGGCCGACGACTATGGCTATACCCGCGAGGCCATGGATGAATGGGCGCTGATGAGCCAGCAGCGCGCCGGCGAGGCGATGAAGAGCGGCTTCCTCGCGGCCCAGATCAAGCCGATCGAGGTGCCCGAGGGCCGCAAGACCCGTCTGATGGAGATGGACGAGTTCCCGCGCCCGGACGTGACGCTTGAGAAGCTGGCGAAGCTGAACCCGGTCTTCCGCAAGGGCGGCCGCGTCACCCCCGGCAATTCGAGCGGCGTGACCGATGGTGCCGCCTTCGTGGTGGTCGGCGATCGCGCGGCGCTGGAAGCCGAGGGCGTCGCCCCGGTGGTGCGTCTGGTCGACTGGGCGATCGTCGGCGTGCCGCCGCGCATCATGGGCTGCGGCCCGGTGCCGGCCATCCAGGCGCTGCTCGACCGGCGCGGTCTCAAGGTCTCGGATATCGACTATTACGAGATCAACGAGGCCTTCGCGGCGGTGAACCTGCATGCCGAGGCGAAGCTGGGCATCCCGCGCGACGTCACCAACCTTTATGGCAGCGGCATCTCGATCGGCCATCCTCCGGGAGCGACCGGTGCCCGCATGACCATCGTGGCGATGAACCATCTGGTCAACACCGGCCAGCGCTATGCCATCGTCTCGATGTGCATGGGCGCCGGGCAGGGCATGGCGGTGCTGTACGAAAACGTCGCCCGCTGACGGCCCGCGCGAGTGCTGATACAGTGCTCGCCCTGAAGTAGAAGAAGCCCCCGGCGGACGCCGTGCCGCCGGGAGGCCCTGATCCGGAGAGAGCGCCCCAATGACCGAGACCGCCCGCCCGATCGGTTCGGGAACCGTCACCCTCGCCGTCGCCGACGGTGTTGCGACCATCACGCTCAACCGGCCGGAGGTGCTGCACGCCTTCAACCCGGCGATGGGGGCGGATCTGCTCGAAGCCCTGCTGACCGTCGATGGCGACGGCGCGGCCCGGGCGGTGCTGCTGACCGGATCGGGGCGCGCCTTCATGGCCGGCGGCGATCTGGCCCATCTGCATGGTGCCACGGGCGAGGAACGGCCGCGGGCCGCCAATGCCCTGGTCGGCGCCTTCCATGAAATCGTGCTGGCCATGGCCCGGCTGTCGAAGCCGATCGTGGCCGGCATCAACGGCGTTGCGGCCGGCGCGGGCGTTTCCATGGCCATGGCCTGCGATCTGGTGGTGATGGCGGCAGAGGCCAAGCTGGTGATGGCCTATACCGGCATCGGTGCCACGCCCGATGGCGGCTCCACCTTCGCGCTGCCGCGGCTGATCGGGCCCAAGCTCGCGATGGAAATGCTGCTGCTGAACGAGCCGGTCGATGCCGAAACCGCCCGGGCCTGGGGCCTGGTCAACCGCATCGTGCCCGCGGCCGAGGTGCCGGCCGAGGCGATGAAGCTGGCGAAGAAGCTGGCGGCCGGCCCGACGCTTTCCTATGCCCGCACCCGGCGCCTGGTTTCGGAAAGCCTGGACAACCCGCTGGGCCAGCAGCTGGCGCGCGAGCAGGAGGCTTTCGTCGCCAACAGCCGCACCCATGATTTCGACGAAGGTCTGGGCGCCTTCCTGGCCAAGCGCAAGCCGGGTTACGAAGGCCGCTGAAGATGATGCCGCGGGCAGCGGGTGGGGTACCGCGCGCAGCGGATGGGGTGACGCGGCGTGGCCGCTTGGGGAGGCGGGGTCTGATGCTGGCATTCCTGATGGCGGCGGCCGCCGCGGCGGGCTGCGCCCCGCTTGCGATCGGCCGCGGCCCCGACCGTCATGCGGTCGCGATCGCAGCCGATCCGCGGCCGGCGGTGGGCGATATCGATGCGGCGGGCGACATGCCGCCGGCCTCTCTGAAGGGCCGCCATCCCTCGCCCGAGGCGGCGGCGATCGCCTGGAAAGAGACGCAGCTGGTGCTGGCGACGCCGACCAGCCCGGCGGCGATCTCGGCCGGGGCGGAGGTGGCGCCGCAGGCGCTGACGCTGACCATGGCCGACGGCACGGCCCTGCCGCTCTGGCACTGGGCCCCGCCGGCCGGCACCGCGACCCGTGCGGTGATCATCGGCCTGCACGGCTTCAACGATTATCGTCGCGCCTTCGCCCTGCCGGCCCCCTGGTGGGCCGGCCGGGGGATCGAGACCTATGCCTATGACCAGCGCGGCTTCGGCGAGGCGCCGCGTGCCGGCATCTGGCCGGGCACCTCTGCCCTGATCCGCGATCTGGAAGACGCCACCCGCGCCATCGCCGCCCGCCATCCGGGGGTGCCGGTCTACTGGCTGGGTGAGAGCATGGGCGGGGCCGTGGTGATGTCGGCCGCAGCCCGCATGGCCCGTGAACTGCCGACCGAACTCAGGCCTGCCGGGCTGATCCTGGTGGCGCCTGCGGTCTGGGGCTGGTCGACGCTTCAGCCCTATCAGCGCTGGATGCTGTGGACCACCGCCCATGCCATGCCCTGGCTGCCGCTCGACGGCGGCGGGCTCGGCATCCGGCCGTCGGACAACGACGCCATGCTCTATGCGCTGGGCCGCGACCCGCTGGTGCTGAAGACCACCCGCGCCGACGCGATCTTCGGGCTGGTCGATCTGATGGAACGGGCGACGGAGGCGGCGGGCTCGCTTGACCTGCCGGTGCTGGCGCTCTATGGCCGCAACGAACAGGTGCTGCCGCGCCGGGCGGTGAAGAACTTCCGCGAAAAGCTGATCGCCCACGGCCGCGACGACCTGCAGATCAACACCTACCCCCAGGGCTGGCACATGCTGCTGCGCGATCTGCACGGCCCGCTGGTCTGGCAGGACGTCGCCCGCTGGGTCACGGCCGGGGGGTGATGCCCGGGGGGGGATGGCCGGCCGTCAGCTGCCGGCCCCGCGCAGGAACAGCGTCCAGGCCTGATCGAAGAACCGGTCGCGGGCGGCGGGGGTTGACCAGCCGGTACGGCCCATCATGGCGTCGGTGGCGGGGCCAAAGACGATCGCATGCAGAAGATGCGTGGCGATCACCCGGGCGTCGCCGGTGGCGAGCGCTCCGGCGCCCTGGGCTTCCTGCACCAGGGCGACCAGCCGGTCCAGGATCGGATCCGTTTCCCACTGATCGTGCCGGCCGTCGCCGAAGACCACCGCCTCGCTGAGCGCGATGCGGTTGAAGGCAATCATCTCCGGATCCAGGTTGACGTCCAGAAACCAGCGCGCGATGCGCTTCAGCCGCGCCAGCGCGTCGCCTGCGCCGCCGGCCGAGCGGATTTCCTGCTCCAGCCGTGCCAGCGTCCGGGTCCGCAGGCTGTCGACCACCGCTTCGAACAGCGCCATTTTCGACGGGAAGCGCCGGTAGATCGTGTCCTTGCCGGCGCTGCACGCAGCCGCGACCTGTTCGATCGAGGTTGCGGCGAAACCCTGCGCGGCAAAAAGCTGCGCTGCCGTCTCGATGATCCGGCCCGAGGTTTCGGCCGCATCCTCCTTCGACGGCCGGCCCCGGCGGGGCCGGTTCCGATCCGGCTGGCCCGCCTGCTGCTGCGGCGCTGCGCTGGTCATCGTCCCGATGTCATCCTCATCTCCCGCCCGTGTCTGCGTCTGCCCCGGTCTGCCTGCGGGTCGCGCCGGGGCTGGTCCGCATGACCGGGGCGGCGAAACCACCCTGGGTCGGACGGGACAGTTGTACCTCACCCGGACCGATCCCGACCAGTTCCGAACGCGGTGTCAATTAACTGGACGGGACCGTCCCGTTTGTTTTATAGCTGCAGTTATCGCGAATGATGCGCATTCGCATTAATTGACAGATCCGCTCGGGGGCAGATCCGCCCGGGCGGGCGACGGAGACGGGGAAGGACGGAGGCATGACGGGGGTGTTCTCAAGACGGGGTGGCGCCGGGGTGATCGCCGCAGCGGCCGTGCTGGCACCGATGGGAGCGGTGGCCGACGAGACGGCGACCACGCTGCCTTCGCTCCAGATCGAAGGCGAGGCACCGGCGGCGACCACGGCCGATGCCTATCTGGCGCCGGTCGCCACCAGCGCCACCAAGACCGGCACCCCCGTGCTGGAGACCCCGCAATCGATCAGCACCGTCACCCGCCGGCAGCTCGACGACCAGAATGCGCGCACGGTCAAGGATGCGCTGACCTATAGCGCCGGGGTGCTGTCCACCCCCGATGCCACCGGTCGCTATGACAGCCTGTTCCTGCGCGGTTTCGGCGGTTTCGGCACCTCGACCCGGATCGTCGACTTCCTCGACGGGCTGCGCCTGCCCCGCGGCCAGGCCTTTGCGCTGCCCTCGATCGATCCCTTCCTGCTCGACCGGATCGATGTGCTCAAGGGGCCCTCGGCGGTGCTCTATGGCCAGACCAGCCCGGGCGGGCTGGTCAATCAGCTGAGCCGTACCCCCTCTGCCACCGCATCGGGCGAGGCCCGGATCGAGGGCGGCAGCCATGGCCGGCTGCAGGGCGGTATCGCCAGCCAGGGCCGGATCGATGCCGAGGGGCAGTGGCAATACGGCATCGCCGCCATGGGCCGGCGGGCCGACACCCGCTATGACGACGTCGAGGAGGAACGGCTGTCCATCGCGCCCCAGCTGCGCTGGCAGCCCGATGCGGAGACGCAGCTCACCCTTCAGGGCTTTTATCAGACCGACCCGAAGGGCGGCTATTTCAACTCCACCTATCCGCAGGAACTGGCGCCGGATGCCTGGAAGGGCGGGCTCGACCGCGACGACAATGTCGGCGATCCGGCTTTCGACAGCTATGACCGCACCCAGCGCGCCATCGGCTACAGTTTCGACCACCGGATCAACGACATGGTGAGCGTCAGCTCGAAGACCCGCTATTCCGAAATCGACCTGGATTTCCAGAGCCTGCAGATGGCGGGCGGGATCACGGCGGGCGGGCTGCTGCCGCGTATCGCCCTGCGCTCGACAGAGACGGTTGAAGGTGTCGCCACCGACAACCGGGCGCAGGTCGATTTCACCACGGGTGCCGTGGGGCATCAGACGATCATCGGCGTCGACTATCAGCATGCCGTGAGCGACTGGACCTATGAGATGGGGGCTGCCGCGGCACTGGATCTGGGCAATCCGCGCTATGGCCTGCCGGTGGGGGCACTTGCGGCCGTCATCGACAGCCGCCAGACCCTGGAGCAGACGGGTATCTATCTGCAGGACCAGATGAGCCTGGGCGGCTGGCGCCTGCTGCTGGGCGCGCGCTATGACTGGACGGAGCAGGAGAGCCGGAACCGCCTGGCCGGCACCACCAGCGACCAGTCGAGCCGGTCGCCGAGCTATCGGGCCGGCCTGCTCTACCGGTTCGACAACGGCATCGCCCCCTATGTCAGCTATTCGACCTCGTTCGAGCCGGTGATCGGCGTCGATGCGTCGGGCCGGCCCTTCGATCCGACCGAGGCCGAGCAGTGGGAAGTGGGGGTGAAGTACGAGCCGGCGTTCATGAAGGCGCTGTTCACCATCTCCGCCTTCCAGATCCGGCAGGAGAATGTTCTCACCCCCGGCAGCACGCCCGGCTTCAATGTCCAGCAGGGCGAGGTCCGTTCGCGGGGCGTCGAGTTCGAAGCCCGCGGCAATGTGACGGCCAATCTGGAGGTGATCGCGGCCCTCACCCTGCTCGATACCGAGGTCACGAAATCGACGGTCGCCGCCAATATCGGCAAGCGTCCGCAGGCGGTGCCGGCCTATCACGGGTCGGTCTGGGCCAATTACGCCGTCGATGCCGGCGCGCTCGACGGTATGACCCTGGGGGCGGGTGTGCGTGTGGTCGGCAGCAGCTATGCCGACGACATCAACAGCTTCAAGGCCGACGGCTTCACTCTGGTCGATGTGGCGCTGCGCTATGATCTGGCCCGGCTGTCCCCGTCGCTGCAGGGCACCCAGGTGACGCTGAATGCCACCAACCTGTTCGACAAGACCTATTACACGAGCTGCACCAGCGGCTTTTACTGCCAGTACGGCAACGGCACCGAGGTGCTGGCCGGGCTGCGCTACAGCTGGTGAGGAGCCGGTCTCTGATGGATCTCGATCGCCGCAGTTTTCTGGCCCTGCTGGGGGCGGCTGCCGCAGCCCCGACACTCGCCCGTGCCGCAGGCGGCGGGATGGTCGTCACCGACGTGATCGGCCGGAGGGTCGAACTGGCGGGGCCGGTGGCGCGCATCGTGCTGCTGGATGCGCGCGACGTGATCAGCATGGCCCTGCTGCATCCCGATCCGTCGCGGCTGGTGGTCGGCTGGGCGGATGTGGCCAGGTTCGACAGCGACCTTCTGCGCCGGCGCTATGAACGCCGCCCCGATGGCAGCCTGATCGCCGAGGTCGGCGGCCAGACCCCCGACACGCTGTCGGTTGAGCATATCCTGTCGCTCACCCCCGATCTGGTGGTCGCCAGCGCCTATATGGAACCGGAGCTGGGGGAGGGGCGTCTGGTCCGGCAGCTGGCCGCCGCCGGCATTCCGGTGGTGTTCAGCAATGCCGCAAGCAATGCGGCACCGCCGGCAGGTGCGGTCGGCGACCCGATCGGCGACATGGGCCGGGCGATGCGGATGTGGGGCGAGGTGCTGGGTGTGCCCGCCCGCGCCCGCGCCTTCACGGATTTCGTCGCCGACCGGCTGGCGCGGGTGACCGGGCGGCTTGCCGGCGTGGCGCCGACCCGCGCCTATCTGGAGGTTCAGTCGACCTATGACGATTGCTGCTGGGCGGCGGGGCAGAGGATCTGGGGCGATCTCCTCAGGCTTGCCGGTGGCATCACGCTCTCGGCGATCGAGGCATCCTGGTACGTCAAACTGCCGATCGAGCAGCTGATGACCGAGGCGCCCGCGGTCTATATCGCCTCGGGTGGTTCCTATGGTGCCGGCATCCGGCCGGGCATCGCCCCGGGGCTCGACCCGGAGGCCGCACGTGCCGGCCTCGCCCGGCTGGTCGCGCGCACCGGCTTCGACACACTGCCGGCCGTCCGCGACGGGCGGGTGCACGGGGTCTGGACGGGGCTGCTGAGCGTGGCGCCACTCAACATCCTGTTCGTCGAGATTGCCGCCACCTGGCTGCATCCGGCGCTGTTCGCCGATCTCGACCCTGCGGCGACGCTCGACGAGATCGGCCGGCGCTTCCTTGCCGATCCGCTGCCCGGCCCCTGCTGGGTGAGCCTTGCGGGCTGAGACCCGCTCGAAAAACAAGACAGTCTGAAGGACGAGCCCTATGCCACGCTTCAAGGCCGAGGCCGAGATCGCCTTTGCCAATCTCGACCGCTATCTCGACACCATCATCGCCTCGCTCTCGGCCCATAATATGACGCTCCGTGCCGAGGGGGACGGTCATCTGGTCGAGACCGATTTCGGCCGGGCCCGGCTGATGCCGGGGCAGGGTGTGCTCCGGCTGGCGGTCGAAGCATCCGACCCGGCGGCCTTCAACCGCCTGAAGCACGACCTGACCGGTCTGATCGATTTCGTCGCCCGGCCCGAGCATCTTCAGATCGGCTGGACCGGCGATGCCGTCGGCACGGCCCTGCCGCAGGATCTGCGCGTGCTCACCGTCCACAGCGTTACGCAGCTGACGCCGCGCATGCGCCGGATCACCTTTGCGGGCCAGGATCTGGGCCGCTATGCGGTGCCCGACCAGATCCATTGCCGGCTGCTGTTCCAGGCGAAGGGCGTCACCACCCCGCGCTGGCCCGAACTGGACGATCACGGCCGGATCCTCTGGCCGGGGAACGACGTGCTGCCCTCGCGCATCTTCACCATCCGCCGGATCGATGCCGCGGCCGGCCGGCTCGACATCGATTTCGTGCTGCATGACGGCGCGGGGCCCGGGGCCGCCTGGGCGCGGGGTGCCGCGCCGGGCGATGTCGTCGGCATTCTGGGGCCGGCGGCCAACGGGCCGATGCCGGCCGGCTGGTATCTGCTCGCCGGTGACGAGACCGGCCTGCCCGGCATCGCCCGTATCCTGGAAGATCTGCCGACGGAAGCGGGGGGCGTGGCGCTGATCGAGATTGCCGACGCCGCAGAGGAACAGGTGATCGCCGCCCCGCCGGAGCTTCAGATCCGCTGGCTGCATCGCGGCGCCGCAGCGCCGGGGACCACAAGCCTGCTTGTGGACACATTGCGGCAGGTGGCGCTGCCTGCCGATCGCGGCGATGTCTTCGCCTGGATCGGTGCCGAATACAGTGCGTTCCGCGCGATGCGCGGCTTCCTGAAGGCGGAGGTCGGTATCTCCGCCGACCGCATGATCGCCTTCTCCCACTGGCGGCGGGGCATGAGCGAGGCGGATATCGTCGCGGCGGGCATTGCGTCGGTTTCGGCCTGATGGACATGGCAGACCTTGTCGTCTAGTAAGGTCTGGGGACATCAGAACCTCGGCGCATCGGGCGGAGTGACCGGACCATGATTGAGCTTTCCAGCGTCGTTTCGGCCAACCCCGATCTGCTTGCCACCGAAACCGATGGCGAACTGATCATGATGGATATGGAGCAGGGGCGGTACTTCAACCTGAACCGCATCAGCGCCGAGATCTGGCGGGAGCTGGAGCGGCCGCGGAATGTGACCGATCTCTGCCGGTCGCTGGGGGAGCGGTATGACGCATCCGCTGCCGAGATCGAGCGCGACGTTCTGGATCTGCTGGGGCAGATGGAAGATCAGAAGCTGATCCGCATCCACGGCTGACCCATGGGCCCGGTCCTCTCAGTCGTGCCGCAACCCGTGCCGGCCAGGCTTCATCACGAGGCCGGCCGGATCATGGCCGACTGGGCCGATATCGCCGGCACGGACCCGGGCTTGCCCTTCTTCGACGACAGGATTGCAGGGGCAGGGCCGGTCTGGCGGGCTGAACTGCCGTTGACGGGTGGTGCGCCGGCCCCCGCGGCGCTGATCCTGCATACCGGCCGCTGTGGCTCCACCCTGGTTTCGCGCAGCCTGTCGCTGCTCACCCGCTGCCATGTGGTCTCGGAGCCCCAGGCGCTCAACGACGTGCTCAGCGTCGATGGCGTCTGGCCGTTCCTGCCGGCTGCGACAAAGGTGGAGGCCCTGCAGCGGGTCGCCAGCGCGCTCGCCCGGATCGCCCGGCCGGACCAGGACCGGTTCATCCTGAAACTGTCCAGCTGGAATGCCCTGCACCTGCCTTTGCTGGATCAGGCCTTTCCGGGCGTGCCGAAGCTGTTCGTCTACCGCCGGCCCGACGAGATCCTGGTCTCTCTGCGGGACCGCCCGGCCGGATGGATGCGGCGGGCCGCGCATCGGATGCAGGCCGGGCTCTTTCTGGGGGGCACGCCGTCGCAGGTTGCAGACACGCCCCTGGCCTTCGCCGCCCAGGTGCTGGGGCGGATCCTGGCGGGGGTGGTGCGCGATGTGGAGCGTCAGGGGGCAGGGGATTGGCTGCTGGTGCCCTATGAGGCCCTGCCCCAGGCCCTGACGACGCAGATCCTGCCCTGGCTGGGGCTGATACCGACCGCAGAGGAAGCCGATCGTCTGGCCCTTGCGGCCGGCCGCCATGCCAAGGATCCGACGGGCCGGCAGAGGTTCGAGCCCGACGGCACCCGCAAACGCGCGGCGGTGACCGCGGATCTGGCGGCGCTTGCCCGTGATCTGGCGGACGCGTATCACGACCGCCTGGAGCATCTGCGTCTGCAGGCCGGCCAGGCGTGAGATCAGCCTTCCGTCAGCAGGACGAGGGACCGTCGGGCAAGGCGGGCGACGGTGTCGCGCACCCTCTCCATATCCAGCCCGGCCGGACCGGGCAGGCTGGCGATCTGCCGTGCGCCGCCGGCCAGCAATGCCGCCAGCACGGCCCGCTCATCCGGATCCAGCGTCACCTCTTCGCCGTTGAACGGGATGGTGGCGCCGCCCTCTGCCGGCAGGCGCAGATCCGGTGCCGGCAGGGGCTGAACCCAGCAGGTCGGCGCGCAATCTGACGACAGGCCCAGATTGAAGGGCGGCCGGGTCTGTCGCTTCTGTATGTGGGCGGCCAGGAAGGCGGTGAGATCGACGCTATCGGCCAGGCGGTGCAGCGTGGCGCGCAGCTCTTCTGCGCAGCGTTCCAGATCGCTGGCCGTCCCGTAGACCGGGATGTCCCGGTCGAGATCGCCGGCCGCCAACCCATTCCCGGCCAACCCGTTCCCGGCCAGCCAGTGCAGCAGGTCCGATCCCCGGGGCCAGAGCAGCGCGTTGGTCAGATGGAGGGATGCCTCCCCCTCGACCGACGCCCGGTGGATCTCGCCTCGCGGCAGATACAGAATGTCGCCAGGCTCCAGCACCTGTTCCCAATGCACGGGGCCGAGGCGGTCGTCGGTGAGCGGCATGCCGGGCGGGTGTGCGCTCTGATGCCCGAACCCGAACCACCGCTTGCGGCCGTGCAGATGCAGGACCAGCACGTCATGGGGGTCGTGATGGGCGCGGAACGCGCTTTCCCTGCCGAAGCTGGCATAGACATTGGTCCCGATGCGGGCCGGCAGCGCCTGTTCCAGCATCTTGACCAGGGCGGCGATGCCGGGGACCGCATGCTGGATCTGATTGAGGGCGATGCTCAGCCCCTCATGGCAGAACCGCTGCAACAGCTCGGGCACGACCACCCGCTTCATGTCGGGGCCGAGATAGCTCCACATTTCCCGCGGCAGGTCGCGGCCACGCCGCACCATCCGGGTCCGGTCGTCCAGCAGCCGCTCCGACCCCAGCAGGCTGTTGAAGGTCGACCAGGGCAGAAGCGCGCGGAACAGATCATCATGGCCGGTCCGGAACCAGGCCATGCGGCGTTCCCGGATGGCCGCATGGAGCAGCGCCGGGTCGTGGGGGGCCAGAAGGGCATCCAGGGACGGTATCATCGGCACTCCGTGCGCAGGTCGGATGCCAGAGCCCGCGCAGATCCCGATCAGCCGGGATCATCCGATCGGGTGGAGGCGCGGCTCACACCACCGCCTCAGGGCTGTTTTCGTGAGCCGGCCTGAAAGACGTCGGCTTCAGCTGGGGGACAGGTCATTGTCGGGGCCGAAGCCCCCGGCCAGCCTGGTCGTGGTGACCAGATCCATCGCATCGAGAGTCGGCCGGACCCAGGCGGCCTTTGCCGTCTTGACGTCTCCGCCGGCATTCTGATCGGATGACACGGACTGCGTCATGCGAAGATCTCCCCCAATTTGGGAAAACTGAAACCACACGGCATCAATTTGCGTGGGCGGTGGAGGGCAGTCAATCCGGTTTATCTGTTCCGGAGCCTGATGTGTGGCGGACGCCTCCGGTCATGCGTCGGCACGGCAACATATGCAGAAGCGAGTGATTGTTCCGGCCGCAAAGGCGCGCCTTGTTCCACGGTGACTGCGCGCGCTCCTGAAGGTTGCCGTATCGTCACCCGACGTCACGGAAGCGCAACATCAGCGTCGTGTCGGGCGGTGGGAAACAGGCCGTGCATAGGGCCCTACAGGAAAACCCCGCCCCGGGTGGAGCCGGGGCGGGGTGGGGACGGCGGTGGGGAAGAGGGTGTGGACCCGGGAGGTCAGTCCATCACCATCCCGCCGTCGACCAGCAGGGTCTGGCCGGTCATGAAGGCGGCCGCATCGGATGCCAGGAAACAGGCGACGCCGACCAGATCCTCGGCCCTGGAGGGGCGGCCGAGCACGGCGCCGGCGGCGAACTGATCGAAGGCCTCGTTCTCGCGGCCGGTGAGGCCTGAGTCGCGGAAGCCCTGATCGATCAGCTTCCACATGTCGGTCGCGACCACGCCCGGGCAGATCGCGTTGACCCGGATGTTCTCGGCGCCGAAGGCCCGCGCCGCCGCCTGGGTGAGGGCGACCACCGCGAACTTGCTGGCGGAATAATGGGCCAGCGGCTCGTAGCCCTGCTTGCCGGCGATGGAGGCGGTGTTGATGATCGCACCGCCCGTGCCCTGGGCACGCAGGCGGGTGATCGCTTCCTGCATGCCGATCAGCACGCCCAGCCCGTTCACATCCATCACCGTCCGCCAGTCGTCTTCGGTGATGGCGAGGAAGGGGCGGACCTGGGCGATGCCGGCATTGTTGAACACCACGTCCAGCCCGCCGAATTCGGCGATCGTCCGGTCGAGCATGGCCGCGACCGAGGCCCGCTCGCGCACGTCGACCGCGGTGGAGGCGGCCTTGCCGCCGGCCTTGCGGATCTCGTCAGCCACGCCGGCGGCGGTGTCGGGGTTGAGATCGGCGATCATCACCGCCGCACCCTGGGCGGCAAGCCCGCGGGCGATGGCGGCACCGATGCCGCGGCCGGCGCCGGTCACCACCGTGCGGCGACCGGAAAGGGGGAGAGAGGCGGTCATGGGATCATCCTCCGATATGGCGCCGGATCAATTCGTTGACCCGGGGGGCCGCTTCCATCTGAACCATGTGGCCGGCATCGGGCAGGACCTCGACCGTGGCCCCGGGCACGGCAGTGGCATGGGCGGCCGGGATCACCCGGTCCTCCGTGCCCCAGATCACCAGCACCGGCAGATCGGCGGCGGCGATGGCACCGGCGAGCGGGGTCTTCTGGCGTCCGTCCGCGAACAGCCCGTCGCGGAGCTTCGCCAGCGCCGCATCGACCCCGTCGAGGCGCTTGTATTTCAGCAGGTCGTCGACCAGCCGCCGTCCGACCAGGGCCTGGTCGGCGAAGAGCTTCGAGAGCACGGGCTTCAGATCGCGGCGCGAGGCCGCGGTGACGAAGCCGTCGATATAGCCCTGGTCGATGTCGTCCCCCAGCCCGGCCGAGGCGATCAGGGTCAGGGACCGGGCGCGCCCGGGCCTTGTGGTGGCGATATGGGCCGAGACCGCACCCCCCATCGAATGGCCGACCAGATGGGCGGCCTCGATCTCCTGGCTGTCCATGAAGGCGAGCACCGCGGTGGCCAGCGCCTCCAGATCGCCGGTCCCCACATCCTTGGAGGACTGGCCATGGCCGGGCAGGTCGAGGGCATGGACCCGGGCGGCGCCGGCCAGATCGTCGATGTTGAACAGCCAGTTGTCGAGATCGCCGCCGAAGCCGTGGATCAGCACGACATGGGGGCCGCTGTCGCCGCGGCTGGCATGGCGCAGCCGGCCGGCCGGGGTGTCGACGAAGGCATGGGCGGGGGCCGTGTCCTCGTCGTCACCGCCCGCGGCCGGCACCTCATAGGCGGCGACGAAGGCATCGATCGCGGCATCGTCGACCTCGGGCGGGGCCAGCACGCCCAGCAGGGCCTTCACCGGATAGACCTCGCCCTCCTGGCCGACCCGGCGGCGGAGACGGCCGGCATCGGCCGCCTCCACGACATTGGTGATCTTGTCGGTCTCGACCTCCATGATCTCGTCGCCGACCGAGATGTCGGCCCCTTCCTCGACCAGCCAGGCGGCGAGGCGGCCCTCCTGCATGGACAGGCCCCATTTCGGCATCACCAGCGGCTTGATGCGGTCGTCACTCATTGCGGTTTCGTCTCCTGGTCAGCGGCCGATGGTCGCGCGGGCGGCCTCGGCGATCGCCTGGCCCGAGGGCAGGAACAGGTCTTCGAGGGTGGGCGAGAACGGCACCGGGGTATGGGGTGCGGTCACCATGCGCGGCGCGGCCTTCAGCGCCTTGAAGGCGTCCTGCGTCACCCGGGCGGCGATGTCGGTCGCGATCGAGCAGCGCGGATGCGCCTCGTCGACCACCACCAGCCGGCCGGTCGCCTCGACGCTTTCCAGAACGGTGTCCATGTCGAGCGGCGAGAGCGTGCGCAGATCGATGATCTCGGCCTCGATCCCGTCCTTCGCCAGCAGGGCGGCGGCCTCCTGGGCGCGATGGACCATCAGCCCGTAGGTTACGATGGTGACGTCGCCGCCCTCGCGCACCACCGCCGCCTCGGCGAAGGGGATGGCATAGGATTCGGCCGGCACGTCGGTCTCGTGGCCGTAGAGCGCCTTGTGCTCGCAGAAGATCACCGGGTCGTTGTCGCGGATCGACTGGATCAGCAGGCCCTTGGCGTCATAGGCATTCGACGGGCAGACGACCTTGAGCCCGGGGATGTGGGTGAACAGCGGGGTCAGCATCTGGCTGTGCTGTGCCGCCGCCCGGAAGCCGCCGCCGACCATGGCGCGGATGGTGACCGGCGTTTCGGCCTTGCCGCCGAACATGTAGCGGAACTTGGCGGCCTGGTTGTAGATCTGGTCGAAGCACACGCCCATGAAGTCGATGAACATCAGCTCCGCGACGGGGCGCAGACCGCAGGTGGCGGCGCCGATCGCGGCGCCGACATAGGCGCTTTCAGACAGCGGCGTGTCCATCAGCCGGTCGCCATGCTTGGCGTAGAGCCCCTTGGTGACGCCCAGAACGCCGCCCCAGGCATCAGCCTCGCCGCTGGCACCGGTGCCGCCCACGATGTCCTCACCCATCATGATGACGGTGGGGTCGCGGGTCATCTCCTGGTCCAGCGCCTCGTTGATGGCGTCTTTCATGCTGATCTTGCGGGCCATGACGGAAATCCTCCGGAAGAAGAGCCGGACCGGCTCAATACGAGACGTAGACGTCGGTGAGGAGATCCGCCGGGGACGGCATCGGCGCGTCCTTGGCGGCCTGCACGGCGCGCTCGATCAGCTCTGCCACCTCGGCATCGATCGCGTCGCATTCGGCATCGGTCACCACGCCCGCACCGGTGACGCGGCTGCGGAAGATCCGGATGCAGTCCTGCTCGGCGCGGATGCGCTCCAGCTCGCCCTTGGCGCGATAGGTCTGGGCATCGCCTTCGAAATGGCCGAAGAAGCGGACCATCTTGCATTCCAGCAGCGACGGCCCGCCGCCCTCGCGCGCCCGGGCGATCACCTCGCCCGCGGCCTCGTACACCGCGAAGAAATCGGTGCCGTCGACGGTGACGCCGGGCAGGCCGAAGCCGGTCGCACGGTCGACATAGCTGTCGGCCGCGACCGCCCATTCGAAGGCGGTGCTTTCGGCATAGCCGTTGTTCTCGACCACGAAGATCGCCGGCAGATTCCAGACGGCGGCCAGGTTCAGGCTTTCAAGGAAGGTGCCCTGGTTGGAGGCGCCGTCGCCGACGAAGCTGATGCCGACACCCTTGTGGCCCAGCACCTTGGCGGCCAGCGCCGCGCCGCAGACCAGCGGCGCACCGGCGCCGAGGATGCCGTTGGCGCCCATCATGCCCTTGGACAGGTCGGCGATGTGCATGGAGCCGCCCTTGCCGCGGCAGGATCCGGTGGTCTTGCCGTAGATCTCGGCCATCATGCCCATCACGTCGACGCCCTTGGCGATGCAATGGCCATGGCCGCGATGGGTGGAGGCGATGCGGTCCTGATCGTTCAGATGCATCATGATGCCTGCGGCCGTCGCCTCTTCGCCGGCATAGAGATGCACGAAGCCGGGGATGTCGCCGCGGCCGAAATCGACATGCAGGCGTTCCTCGAAATCGCGGATGGTGCGCATGATCCGGTAGGCGTGGAGCAGCCGGTCGTGATCGAGCGGCAGCGGCCCGTCGGGACGGGCGGGCTTTGAATCCGGCATCGGTCATCCTCCCTGGATGGTGGCGGTGTGTCCGCCTTCGTGGTTGAGCCGTAGGAGTGGTCAGGCGCGGGCGTTTACAGGCGGTGCCCGCACCCCGTCGAAGAACAGGCCTTCCGCCGCGGCATGGGTCATGCAGGCCTCGACATCGACGGTGCGGAAGGCATCGGTGCGCAGTGTGACGGTGGGGGCGTCCGCTGCGGTGAAGGCGATTTCGCGCTCGCCGTCGAAGGCGAGAGAGCCGGCCTCGGCCATCACCCGCACCGGCTGGTCGGGATCCAGCCGGGTGATGGCATCGATGCCGACCGGCAGAATCAGCCCGGGGGCGATCGGGGCATGCAGCACCCGTTCCGCATGGGCGGGGTCGGCGAAGCGCAGATGGCGGCCGAAGGGGGCCTCGCGGTCGACCGGCGCCGACAGCCCGGCGATGGCCGACATGCCGATGGTGCGCGGGTCACCGAAGGTGACGAAAAGCTCGCGGAAGCTTTCCGTCCGCCAGAGCGCGCGGGCCCCCACATAGCGTTCGGCCACCACCGCCACATCGACCAGCGCGGTTTCCGTGTGTCCGGCAACCGTCACCTCCAGCCGCTTGTTGGGGCGGAAGGCCACCTCGGCCGGTACCAGGCCTGCGGCGGCCAGGCCCACGGCCAGCCCGGTGACGGTGGCCTCGCGGGTGTCGGGAAAGGCGTTGTTGGTGCCGGTCGACACGCCGGCGATGGGCACGCGGCCGCAGGCCGAGGCGACGGCGCGATGGGTGCCGTCGCCGCCCAGAACCACGATCACCGCCACACCCATGGCGGCCATGCGCCGGGCGGCCTCGATGCTGTCGTCGGCGGTGGCGGTGACGGCCATGTCCAGCCACTCGACCGCCGGGAAGCGGCCGTCGCCGCGATTGGCCGATTGGTGCAGGCCCCGCTTCACATGCGACCGCACCCCGCCGGTATCCGGCATCATCACCACCCGGCCGATGCCGAAATGGCGCAGACAGGCCAGAATCCGGAGCACGATATTGGCCCGGTCGGCGATCTGCAGGCTGGTGGCGTTGGCGATCACCCGGCGGATATCCCGCGCGGAGACCGGATTGGCGATCACGCCCACCAGCGGCGCGCCCGCAGGCGGCGCTGCGTCGTCTCGTCGCGTTTCCATGCCCCTCATCCATCTTGCCGCCGCACATCTGACGGTGCGGTCCGGGCTGAGAGTGGCAAAAGGCGGGCCAGTTCTATGTTTTGAGCAGAATCAAATGCTTGGGCGAAAGCCGCTGTGGCGCGTCGCGTGCACCCTGCCACAGCTGTGGCGCCACGGGCGATGCGGGTGCCGCAGGTTGGCGGGCGCAGATCGGATCTGCCTCCTGCCGATGTCGTGCATCGTGACGCAAAGGTGGATCCCCGCCTTCGCGGGGATGACAGTTTATTGTGTTAGAACAAAAAGATAACGTCATTCCCGCGGAGGCGGGAATCCACCTGTACTGTCGCTGATCGTGGCGTTCAGGAGCCTATGGCCTGCCGCGCCTCACCCCTCCACCCGATGCGGCGGGCGGATGCCCAGGCGGCGCATGCGGCGGTGGACGGTGGTGCGGTCGATGCCGAGCGCCCGGGCGGCGGCCGAGACGTTCCAGCGGTGGGATTTCAGCACCATGCGCAGCATCTCGGCATCCTCCCGCGCCCGCGGATGGGGGCCGATGGCATGGGCCTGGGCGCTGAGCGCCGGGGCCTGCAGGTCTTCGGGCAGGTCGGTGACCCGGATCACGCCGCCGGTGGAGACCGCCCGGGCGCAGACCAGCGCATTGGCCAGTTCCCGCAGATTGCCCGGCCAGTGATGGGCGCGCAGGCGCAGCCGGGCCTGCGGATCCAGGCGGTGGCCGGCGGGATCGGCCGCGCCGTCGGCCAGCATCCGGCCGACCAGCCAGTCCAGATCGGCGCGTTCCCTGAGCGGCGGCAGGGTCAGCAGGGCGCCGTTCAGGCGGTAGTACAGATCTTCGCGGAAGCGGCCGGCGCGCACCTCGGCCATCAGGTCGCGATGGCTGGCCGAAATCACCCGGATGTCGACCGGCACCGGCCGGGCGCCGCCGACCGGCAGCACCTCGCGTTCGGCCAGCACCCTGAGCAGCCGCCCCTGAAGGGCGAGCGGCATGTCGCCGATTTCGTCCAGGAACAGCGTGCCGCCCGATGCCTCGCGGATCAGCCCGGCATGGCCGCGGGCGCGGGCGCCGGTGAAGGCGCCGGGGACATGGCCGAACAGCTCGCTTTCGATCAGGCTTTCGGGCAGGGCCGCGCAGTTGACCGCCACGAAGGGGCCGGGCTTGCGGCGCGACTGGTGCAGGGCCTTGGCGAGATATTCCTTCCCCGTGCCGGTTTCGCCGCGGATCATGATCGCGACCGGCGCCTCGACCAGCCGGGCGGCGCGGCCCAGCATAGCCAGGATGGCAGGGTCGCCGCCGGTGAGGGCGGCGAGCGGTGCCGGCAGGCCATGGGTGCCGCGGCGGAGCGTGTCGGGGCGGCTGCGGGCGGTGGGGGCCGGGCCGGGCGGGGCGGCATGGGCATAGAGCATGCGGCCCGAGCGGACCTCGATGCCGCAGGATTCGGTCGCAGCCCCGCGGCCCAGCTCGCCCAGGCGCTCGACGTCGAAATCGACCAGTTCGTTGAAATGCCGGCCGATCACCGCCGAAGGGTCGCGGGCGCTGCCGTCGCTCTGGCCGGCGAGCAGACGGCGGGCCCGGTCGGTCATGCCCAGGATGCGGCCGTCATCGTCCAGCGCCACCGCACAATCCGGGTCGGCCTCGACGAAATCCGGCGACAGGCTGAAGCGGACCAGCCAGCGGTCGCGGAAGCGCCGCTCCAGATTGGCCATTTCGATGGTATGGGCGTAGTCCTGCACCAGCTGCAGGGCCAGATGCTGGCTGTCCTTAGGCGTGGGGGAGCGCAGGGCCGAGATGTCGAGCACGGCGGCGAGGCGGCCGTCGACATCGTGGATCGGCGCACAGGTGCAGGTCAGCCCGACATGGGTGGCGTCGAAATGGTCGGTCTGATGCACGGTCAGCGCCTCGCCCGAGGCGATGCACAGCCCCACGCCACAGGTGCCGGCATGGGCCTCGTTCCAGTCCGATCCCAGATACAGCCCCGCACGGCGCAGATGATTGTCGAAAGTGGGATCGCCCATGAAATCGACCGTCACCCCGCGCGCATCCGACAGCAGCAGCACATAGCCCTGGCCGGCGATGCGGCGATGCAGGCTTTCCAGGCCGAAGCGGGCGGTGCGGATCAGGTCTTCCAGCCGTTCGCGATGCTCGCGCACCCGTGCCTCGGGCAGGATGCGGGCTTCCTGCAGCCGGGTGGGGTCCAGGCCGTGGGTCGCGACACAGCGCCGCCAGCTGTCGCGGATCAGCCCGTCGCGCAGCGGGGTGTCCCCCCGCTGCGGGTCGCGGAAGGGGGAGGCGCGCAGCTGCGGCCGGGCAAGGCCCCGAGGGACCCGCGCCGCAGTGCCGGGCTCAGGCGTCTCGGTCGAGACGACACGCACGACTTCCTCGATATGGTCCCGCACATGCATGGCCACCATCGTGTAGGTCCTCCCCAGGATCGGAGACGTGGCGCCGGTCATGCCGGCGATCGTCTCTCTCTGGGTGAAATCCTAACGCAGTTTCAGGCGCCGTGCGACAGAAACGGCACAAGAGGTCTGCATGCATGGTCTTGAAATAAATGGAAAAGGCTGATCTGTGACGACGTCGTGTTACCGGTTTTTCTTGCGGTGCGACACGAAAGACTGCGCTGCGTCATCGCCCGAGCGCATGATCCACCCGCTGCTTCAGCGCCGGCACCACACGGTCTTCGAACCAGGGCCGGTCGCGCAGCCAGCGTCGGTTGCGGGGCGAGGGATGGGGCAGGGGCATGATGCCCGGGGGCAGGGTTTCCCAGGCTGCGACCACGTCCGAGAGTGGTGCACGTGCGAAGGCAGGGCCGAGCAGCGGCCGGGCATAGGCGCCGATCGCATAGGTGCCGGCCAGGATCACCAGGCGCAGTTCGGGCAGATGCGGCAGCAGCCGCGGATGCCAGGCCGGGGCGCATTCCGGCCGGGGCGGCAGGTCGCCGCCGGTGCCGCGGCCCGGATAGCAGAACCCCATGGGGATGATGGCGATGCGGGCCGGATCGTAAAACACCTCGCGGTCGAGCCCGGTCCAGTCGCGCAGCCGGTCGCCGCTGGCATCGTTCCAGGGCAGACCGGTCTCGTGAACCTTCGTGCCCGGCGCCTGCCCGACGATCAGAATGCGGGCGCTCGCGCCGGCCCGAAGCACCGGGCGGGGGCCGCGCGGCAGATGCGGCGCACAGAGCGTACAGCCGCGCGCCGCCGTCACCGCCGCCTCCAGGGTGGCATGCGCCCCGGCATCGGCGGTGGTGGGGGCGGCGATCACCCGGCCCAGATGTCGGGCCAGGGCGGCGGCGGTGAAGACGTCAGGTCCGGCGCTGTCGGTCAATGATCCTTCCGGGCCGGTGACCGCACGGGGGCGCTCCGGCTCATTTCTGGCTGGCGAGATAGGCGATGATGTCGGCGCGTTCTTCCGGCTTTGCAAGCCCGGCGAAGGCCATGCGGTTGCCCTTGATGAACTTTGCCGGGGCCGTGAGGTAGGTGTCGAGGTTTTCAGGGGTCCAGACCACGCCGGACTCCGCCACGGCATTCGAATACTTGAACCCCTCGGCCTTGCCGGCCTCGCGGCCGTAGACGCCGTGGAGATTGGGGCCGACGCGGTTGGGGCCGCCGGCCTCGATGGTGTGGCAGGCCTTGCAGCGGGCGAAGATCTTCTCGCCCTTGGCGGCGTCACCCTCGGCGGCGGCGGGGCCTGCGGCGAGCATCAGGCCGGCGAGGCCGGCCAGGGCTGCGATGCGGAAGCTGGTTGCGATGCGGAAGCTGGTTGCGATGCGGAAACGGGTCTTCATTGATCTTGTCTCATCCTCATGTATCTGCGCCTCGGCCGCGCACGCCGTTGCCCCGGCGGATCACGGCTGTCTCTCGGGCGTCAATCTAGAATAAGCGATGGGGGCCGACTGTGCGTCCTATCACCGCAGGGCGGCGGCAGGGGCGGGCGGCACACCCGTTTGCCGGGTATTTTTGTCGGGTATTCTTGACGAAAACATCGTGAAGAACGTGTTAACCCTGTCCTGCGTGGCGCTGTCCCGGCCAATCGCGTAAGCTGTAGGCGTTCACGCCGTGACCGAAGCCCGGGGATCGCCCGCCCGCATGGGGCAGATCGTCCGGCGGCGCGACGGAACGGGGGAGGTCGTCATGGCTAAATTGAGCGAAGAAGACATCCGCAAGCTGCTGTCCGAGCCAACGGCGGCGCGGCGCGAAGACGTTGCCCGCAAAGTCGCCGCCGTCCATGCCGACGGAGAACTCAGCGACAGCGAGCGCCGGCTGGCCGAGGATATTTTCCGGCTGATGCTGCGTGATGCCGAGGTGCGGGTCCGCTCCGCCCTCGCCGAGGCCCTGAAGGACAATCCGGGTGTGCCCAGCGATGTTGCCCGCACGCTGGCGCGTGACGTCGTGCCGGTGGCGACGCCGATCCTGGAATTCTCGGAGGTTCTGACCGACGAGGATCTGATCGAAATCGTCCGTGCCCAGACCGGTGCGGCACAGGAAGCGGTGGCCCGCCGCAAGACCATTTCGGCGGAACTGGGCGATACGATCGTCCGCCATGGTGCCGAAGGCGCCGTCGCGACGGTGGTGGGCAATCCCGGGGCCGAACTGGGCGAAAAGACCCTGCTGACCGCCATCGACCGTTTCCCGGCCAGCGAGAACGTTCAGGCCGGCGTCATCGCCCGGCCGGTGCTGCCGGTGAAGGTGTCGGAGCGGCTGGTCTCGGTCGTGTCCGACCGGCTGCGCACCCAGCTGGTCAAGCGGCCCGACGTGCCTGCGGGCCTGGCGCTGGATCTGGCGCTCGCCGGCCGCGAACGGGCGGTGATCGGCCTGGTCGATCCGTCCCGTGCCGAGGATCCGGACGAGCTGATCGACGTGCTTTATGCCGCCCGCCGGCTGACGCCCACCATCCTGTTCCGGGCGCTGTGCATCGGCGATCGCGGCTTTTTCGACCGCGGCATCTCGCGTCTGGCCGGCGTGGCGCTGATGAATGCCCAGCGGCTGATCGACGATCCGGGCCGCAAGGGGCTGGAGCGCCTGCTGCAGACCGCCCGGATTCCGGACGCGCTGGCGCATGCAATGATGACGGCCATCGACGTGGCGCGTGAAATGCAGTATGACGGCCGGCCTGGAGACCGGATCAGATATCGCTCGACCCTGATCGAGCGGGTGCTGACCCAGGTCGAGGGCATCGACAGCGATAATCTCGACTATCTGATCAGCCGCCTGGCATCCGGCGACCGGGCGGCCTGACGGGACCGGAATCACCCCCGCGCATTCCGGTTCATGTGGCCTCGCTTCCGTAAGGACAATACACTTGCGGATGAACGGTCAGGTGATCCGGATCCCCGCCGTGCCACGGTGGGTTGGGGTGAGACGGTGTGAACGAGGGCATGGGCGATAAAGCGTCGGTAACGGCTTGCGATGTGGCGCGGACCGACGAGGTCCGCATGGTGGCGACGACGGGCGGCTCCGGCCTTGATGGCGGGGCGGCGCCCGGTTGCGGCTTCGTGCTGGTTGCCCGGCCGGGCGTGGCCGGCGATGTTCCCGTCGGTCATCTTGCCGATCAGCCGCAGCGCCCGCTGCCGCTGGCCGATCTTGCCCGCCGGCTTTGCCCGGCCGTGCTGGCCGGCGACCTTGAAGACATGCTGCGCCGCGCCTTTCTGGCCGATGCGCCCCGGCGCTGGATGGGCGGCGGGGTGATCGTGGCGCTTGGCGCACCGGTGATGTCGGCGACCGGTGTCGCCACGCTGCGCGGTATCGCCATCGACCTGCCCGAAGCCATGGCCTCGACACTCGCCGCTGTCCCGCAGGACTTTCTGGCCGACCCAGAAATGGGGCTGGACGTGGAAGCCGCCGAGGTGGGGCTGGTCGTCACCGATGCCGACGGGCGGGTCCGGGTTTCGGACAAGCGGGCCCGGACGCTGTTGTCCTGGGCGGGCCGGGCGGAATCCTTCGCCGATCTGCTGGCACGTATGGGGGTGGTGGGCGAGCGGCTGGCCGGGCTGCTCGACGAGATGCGCCGCGGCACCCGCGACCGGCTGTCGGTGGAATGCCAGCTCGGCGCCGGCACGGAGGTGCGCTGGCTGCGGATCACCGCGATGGCCGATCGTCTGCAGGACGGCCGGCTGGACCGCATCGCCTGGACCCTGATCGACATTTCCGACCAGCGCCGCGAGACCCAGGCGGCCGAGCGCACCCATCGCGTGCTCGACGAGGCGCTGGACGCCATGTCGGCCGGGCTGGTCCTGTTCGATGCCGAGGACCGGCTGGTGTTCTGCAACAGCCGCTATCGCGAATTCTATGGCGTGCCGGACCACCTGACCCGGCCGGGCACGCCCTTCGTCGACATGCTGCGGGAAGAGATCGATTCCGGCCGGATCGACGTAGGTCTGGCCGATCGGGAGGCCTGGATCGCCCAGCGCGTGCGCAAGCACCGCAACCCGATCGGCATCATCGAGCAGCGCAATGTCGACGGCCGCTGGCTGCAGATCCGCGAACGGCTGATGAGCGGCGGGCTGGTGGTCGGCGTGCATGTCGATGCGACCGACATCAAGGTCAAGGAACGCCAGCTCGAGGAAAACCTGCACGAGCTGCAGGACACGCGCGAGCGGCTGGAGGAGCAGACCGCCCGGCTGGTGGAACTGGCCGAAGGCATGAGCCTGGCCCGCGATGCGGCGCTGGCGGCCGCGCGCAGCAAGGCCGAGTTCCTGGCCAATATGAGCCACGAGTTGCGCACGCCCCTGAATGCGATCCTGGGCTTTTCGGAAATGCTCCAGTCGGGGCTGTTCGGGCCGATGAGCGCCAAGCAGGAAGAATATGTCGCCGACATTCGCCAGTCGGGCCAGCATCTGCTGTCGCTGATCAACGACATCCTGGATCTGTCCAAGGCCGAGGCGGGCAAGCTTGCGGTCGAGGAAAGCGAGGTTCCGATCCGCTTCCTGCTGGAGCGCAGCCGCCGGATGGTGGCCGAGCGCGCCCGGCGTGGCGGTCTGGATCTGGTGGTGGAACTGCCCGACGAACTGCGCCGCGCCGATCTGAAGGCCGATGAGCGCAAGCTGACCCAGGTGCTGCTGAACCTGTTGTCCAATGCGGTGAAGTTCACCGATCCGGGCGGACGGGTCGAACTGGGCGTGCGCCGCAATCCCGGCCCGGCCGCGCCGGGGGCGGCTGAGGGCGAGGGCGGTACGATCGAACTCTATGTCGCCGACACCGGCATCGGCATCGCCGAGGACGATATCCCGCGGGTCTTCCAGCCCTTCGAACAGGTCGACAGCTCGCTGTCGCGCCGCTACGAGGGCACCGGGCTCGGCATGTCGCTGGTCAAGGCGATGGTCGACCTGCATGACGGCGAGGTGGTGCTGGAAAGCGAGCCCGGGGTCGGAACCACGGTCCGGGTGTTGTTGCCGGCCTGGCGGCTGGTGACCGAAACCGGTGGTGGCCTGCCCCCTGTCGGCGAGGATGACGGCGACGAGGATGGGGGCGAGGAGGACGAGAGCGACGAGGATGGTGACGATCCCCTGATCGAGAGCTTGCAGAAGATTCGCGGCGCCGACATCTAAATGCTATGGATCAATGGTTGATCCGCCGGTCGCCGGCGGATCCTGCCGCGCCCCCAAGTCTGTCGAATGGTCGCATCACCCATGCTCGCCCGTCCCGGTTCCTCCCCGAGCCGCCTGCCCCTGGTCTTTTCTGCACTTTTGACGATCACCTGTCTTTGGATGGCCCCTGCCGCCGCCCAGATCCCGCCGGACCGCAACCTTCAGCCGCAGCCGACGACGCCGGCGGTCCCCGGAGGCCCGGCCGCGCCCGGCGAGGCCGAGGTGCCGCCGCCGCTGCCGCCCAACACGGTGATCCGCATGCTGTCCGACGGCCGCACCGTCATGATCGGCCCCTCGCAATACGCGACCGAGTTCCGCATGCAGGCGACGGTGATGAACCCCGACGGCACCCGCCGCCGGCTGGAAGACGGGCTGCACAAGCTGGATGACGGCACGCAGTTCCGCGTCCGCCGCGGGTCGATCATCGACGGGCGCTGACGGGTCGATGGGCGCTGACTGACGGAGAGCTGATGAATGGCGAGCGCAGCACCGGTTTTCGATCCCGACTTCCAGGCGATGCTGGAGACGCTGCTGCGCTGGCGCCGGGATGTGCGCCGGTTCCGCACCGATCCGCTGCCTGAAGAGCTGATCGACCGGCTGCTCGATCTCGCCTGTCTCGCGCCCTCCGTGGGCAATTCCCAGCCCTGGCGCTTCGTGCGGGTCGACACGCCCGCTTTGCGTGCCGCCATCCGCGCCGAGGTGCTGAAGGCGAACGAGGCCGCGGCGACCGCCCAGGCCGATCCGCGCCGCGCCGCCTATCGGGCGCTGAAACTGGAAGGGCTCGACAAGGCGCCGCTGCAGCTTGCGGTTTTCGCGGTCACCGATCCTGAACAGGGCCACGGGCTCGGCCGCCGGACCATGCCCGAAACCGTGGCCTATTCGGCGGTGCTCGCCATCCATACATTATGGCTGGCGGCACGTGCCCATGATGTGGGGTTGGGCTGGGTCTCGATCCTGGATCCCGCACCGGTGGTGCAGCTGCTGGACGTACCGGCCGGCTGGGGCTTCATCGGCTATCTGTGTCTCGGCCGGGCGGCCGATGAGCAGGAGGTGCCGGAGCTGGAGCGCCAGGGCTGGCAGGACCGCCGGCCCGACTGCCGGCAGGTGCTGCGGCGGTGAACCGCAGTGCCGCATTTTTCCTCTCGTCCTCTTCTCGCGAGTGAGCCCCGATGCGCTGGATCGACCGTTTCGACCCTGAGACGAGCCTGGACGACGTGACCCCCGACCTGCCGATCGTGGTGCTGACGGGGGCCGGCATTTCCAAGGAAAGCGGGCTCGACACCTTCCGCGATGCCGACGGGGTGTGGCGGCGCCACAGCCTGGAAGACCTGGCGACGCCCGAAGGTTTTGCCCGCAACCCCGCCCTGGTCCAGGGCTTCTACAACAGCCGGCGCACCCAGCTGGCGAGCGTTCAGCCCAATCCCGCGCATCAGGCGCTGGCCCGTCTGGAGGCGGCCTGGCCGGGCGGGGTTCTGGTGGTGACCCAGAATGTCGACGACCTGCACGAGCGCGCCGGCAGCCGCAATCTGATCCATATGCATGGCGAACTGGCCAAGGTGCGCTGTCTGGAGTGCGAGGCGGTCGCCCATCACCTGGCCGATCTCGACGAGGCCTCGGCCTGCGGCGGCTGCGGATCGACCGGGCGGATGCGGCCGCATATCGTCTGGTTCGGCGAAATGCCGTTCGAGATGGAGCGGATCTGGGCGGCGCTGGCCGAGTGCGGGCTGTTCGTCTCGGTCGGCACCTCGGGCACCGTCTATCCGGCGGCGGGTTTCGTGGCCGATGTCCGCCATCGCGGCATGGCCCATACGCTGGAACTGAACCTTGAGCCGTCGGAGGGCGCCAGCCTGTTCGCCGAAACCCGCTACGGCCCGGCAAGCCTGATCGTCCCCGCCTTCGTCGACGAGCTGCTCGGCCGGCTCTGAGCCGGATCAGAGCGGTCTTGCCATGGCGATCCGCGGGCCGAGCGGGTCGATCCGCCGGGCCTCGTCCTGCCGGATCTGTCTGAGCGCCGGCCCCTGGGCTGCGGGGGCAAGCTCCGTGAACCCCAGCCGGCGGTACCAGGGGCCGTTCCAGGGCACGTCGCGAAAGGTGGTGAGGGTGAGGCGGTGACGGCCCGCCGCACGCGCCCGATCGGTCACGGCCTCGATCAGGCGGCGGCCGATGCCCCGGCGCTGGACATCCGGCGCCACGTCGAGTTCCGCAAGATGAGCGTTGCCGTCCACCACGGTGACGATGGCAAAGCCCGTCAGCCGGCCGCCCAGGCTTGCGGCCAGCACGGCTCCCTCGGCCGCCCGTGCGGCGATGGCGGCCGGATCCGAGGCGGCAGCACCCAGATCCATCCCGATCCGGGCGAATTGTGCCGCCGCCGCATCCTCGATCGCGGCCAGCGCCACCGCCTCGTCGGGGCGGGCGGGGCGGATCAGCAGGTCATCCGCCCGGGGCCCGGCCTGCGTCATTCCGCCCCCGTCTGCGTCATTCCGCCCCCGTCTGCGTCATTCCGCCCACGTCCGGCTGGTCCGGAAAACGTCGTGATACAGGAAAATCCGGTCATTGCCGGTATCGGCCACGAATACCACCCCGTCATCATCCACCGCAACGCCTGCCGGTTCCGACAGCGGGCGGCAGAGATCGTCGAAACAGTCATAGGGTGGATCGTCGAGGCTGGAGACCATGCCGGTTTCCGGATCCACCACCCGGATCGCATCATTATAGGCGTCGGCGACCAGGATGTTGCCGTTCATGTCGAAACAGAGGCCGAGCGGGTGCTGAAAGCGCGCGGTCCGGGCCGGCCCGTCGACCATGCCGAAGTCGAACAGCCCGTCACCGACCAGGGTCGAGACCGTGCCGCCTGAAAGATCCAGCCGCCGCAGGCTGGAGGTTTCGGCATCGATGAACCAGAGCTGATCTTCCTTCAGCGCCAGCGCCGAGGGCTGGGCCAGCGCCGCCTGATCGGCCGGCCCGTCGACCAGCGCCTCGGCGCCGGTGCCGGCCAGCGGTTCCAGCACGCCGGTCTCAAGATCGATCCGCGCCAGCTGATGGGTGCCGGCATTGGCGACATACAGCACGCCCTCGCGATATTCCAGATCCCAGGGGCTGGCCAGGGCGGTATCGATGGCGGGGGCGGCGGCCTTCAGGATCGGGCCACGCCGGCCGGTGCCGGCGATGGTGGTGACCTCGCCGCTCGCCACATCGATCCGGCGCACGGCGTGGTTCCAGGTGTCGGCGACGAAGATCGCGCCATCGGCGGCGATCAGCCCCTGCGGCCGCTGGAAGCGTGCGCTCTCGGCCGGCCCGTCGACCAGCCCGTGCTCGCCCGATCCCACCCGGCGGATCTCGTTGCCGGCATTGTCGAACAGCGCGATCTGGTGATGGCCGGCATCGGCGATCGCCCAGCCGGCAGAGCCGCGGCCATAGCGGAATTCCTTGAGCTTCGCCGGGTGGCGCAGCAGTCGCGCGGGTTCGGAGGCCGGCGCCAGATCGAGCGTGGCGGGCACGAGACTGCCGCCCTCGCGCGCCTCTTCAAGCACCCGATCGACCAGTTCCACCAGCTTCTCCAGCGCCGGCTCGCCGGGGGCCGCCCCCAGATAGGCGCCGTCGGGGCCGATGAAACCCAGCGTGGGCCAGGCGCGGATGGCATATTCGCGCCACATCCGCATCTCGGGGTCGTGGATCACCGGATGGGTGATGCCGTAGCGGGCGATCGCGCCGGCGACCTTGGCCGGGTCGCGCTCGGCGGTAAATTTCGGGCTGTGGACGCCGATCACCGCCACGGTGTCGGGATAACGCCGCTCGATCTCGGCCAGCACCGGCAGCACATGCATGCAGTTGATGCAGCAGAAGGTCCAGAAATCCAGGATCACCAGCCGGCCGCGCAGGTCCTGCAGGGTTGGCGGCGGGCCTACGAGATTGAACCAGGTGACGCCGTCGGTGGGGAAATGCGGGGCGCGGATCGCCATCAGACGTGTTCTCCCTATTCTGCCGGCCGCTGCTTCGGGCCGTTGCGGTCGACTGTGCGGGCGGCAAGTTTCTGTGTCAATTTGAAACGCATGGTTGCACCCAGGGACCGCCACGGGAATGGTGCGCCGCACGCTCCGCGCAAGGCGGGCATCGGCGGATTTCCTTGGGTTCAGAGGCGCTGGCAGGCTCTTCCCAGCGCCGTCCGACGTGCTATTGTCCGCGAATGTCTTCGCTGTCCGCTCGCGTTTTCCGAGAGTGGACGCCCCGTCGCCGGAGGTGGACGGGAGATCGGAGGCCGGTCCGGAAACCCCGCCCGCACCATCAGACGGGGGCCGGATGCCGTGGCCGGTAGGGCACCGGCCGATCGTTCCAGGAGAGGAGCAGAAGATGAGCCTGACGGGCAAGGTTGCGATCGTCACCGGCGGCGGTTCGGGTTTCGGCGAGGGCATCGCCAGGCTGTTCGCCGAGAAGGGCGCCAAAGTCGTGGTCGCCGACATCAACGATGCCGGCGGTGAGCGGGTGACGGCCGAGATCAAGGCGACCGGCGCCGAGGCGGTCTATGTGCATGCCGACGTGGCGACCGATGCCGGCACCGCGGGCATGATCAAGGCGGCGACCGATGCCTTCGGCCGGCTGGACGTGCTGGTGAACAATGCCGGCTACACCCACAACCGCGGGCCCATGACCGATGTCGACGAGGCGACCTTCGACAAGGTCTTCGACGTCAACGTCAAGAGCCTGTTCTGGGCCGCAAAGCATGCCGTGCCGGTGTTCCGCGCCCAGAAGGGCGGCGTGATGATCAACATCGCCTCCACCGCCGCCGTGCGTCCGCGCCCGGGTCTGGTCTGGTACAACGGCAGCAAGGGCGCGGCCGTGGTCATCACCAAGACCATGGCGGTGGAACTGGCGCCCGACAACATCCGGGTCTGCGCCGTCAACCCTGTGATGGGCCCGACCGGCCTGACCAGCGCCTTCCTCGGCCAGCCCGACACGCCCGAGGCGCGCGCCAAGATCATCGAGACCATTCCGCTCGGCCGCCTGTCTTCGGCCCGCGACGTGGCCGAAGCCACCGCCTTCCTCGCCTCGGATGCCGCCTCGTTCCTGACCGGCGTCTGCATGGAAGTCGATGGCGGGCGCTGCATCTGAGAAGGAGGAGTCTGTTTGACCCTCGCCGGGCGGGTGAGTCTTTTTAGTCCCTCGCCGGGCGGGCACTCCGTGCCCTTGGCCCCCGCCTCAATGGCGGGTGGGGGGGTGTAGCTCCGCGCCGGGACTGAGTGGTGGGGCTGGGGACTCTGACGGCTTGCATACGGGGCCGGGGGCGCGCGACCATGGGTCGCCCGCAGCCGGCCCCGGAGCTTTTCCGGGGAGGCGGCATCTGCGGGCGTTCCTGGATCAGGAGAGGTTCCCCCATGCAGACGCGCCAGCTCGGCCAGTCCGGCCTTGAAATCGTGCCGCTGGTTTTCGGCGGCAACGTGTTCGGCTGGACCGCCGACGAGCCGACCTCCTTCACCCTGCTCGATGCCCTGGTCGATGCCGGCATCGATGCGATCGACACCGCCGACGTCTATTCGGTCTGGGTCGACGGGCATGAGGGTGGCGAGTCCGAGACCATCATCGGCAGATGGCTGGCCGCCAACCCGGCGAAGCGGGCGAAGGTCAAGATCCTGACCAAGGTCGGTGCCCCGATGCGACCCGACGACAAGGGCCTGAAGGCCGCGCGGATCGAGCGCTGCGTCGAGGCCTCGCTCCGCCGCCTGCAGACCGACCATATCGATCTCTATCAGGCCCATTATCCCGATGCCGACACGCCCCAGGACGAGACGCTGGAAGCTTTCGACCGGCTGGTGAAGGCCGGCAAGGTGCGGGCGATCGGCGCGTCGAACTTCACGGCCGATCAGCTGTCGGAAGCGCTCGACATCTCCACCGCCGGCGGGCTTGCCCGTTATGAGACGTTGCAGCCGGAATACAATCTCTATGACCGCAGCAGCTTCGAAGGCCCGCTCAGGGATCTGTGCATGGCCCGCGGGCTGGGCGTCATTCCCTATTTCAGCCTGGCTTCGGGCTTCCTCTCGGGCAAGTACCGGTCGGAGGCAGATCTCTCGCAGAGCCAGCGCGGCAGCCGGGTCGGCAAATATCTGAACCCGCGGGGCTTCGCCATCCTGGCCGCCCTCGACCGGGTCGCAGAGGCCCATGGCGCGACCCCGGCCGAGGTGGCGCTGGCCTGGATGATCGCCAGCCCCGGCGTCACCGCGCCGATCGCCAGCGCCACCAGCCTCGCCCAGCTGAACAGCCTGGTGAAGGCGCTGGATCTGTCGCTGACCGCCGACGAGATGACGGCGCTGGATCAGGCCGGCGCCTGATCCGCCGGAACATCTGCCGCCGGGTGCAGCGCCACCACCCGGTCGCAGGCGGCGATCGCCGCCGGGCGGTGCGCCACCATCAGCACTGCCGGCGGCGGGTGCATCCGGTCGATCAGTGCCAGCACCCGCGTCTCGGCCTCGGCATCCAGCGCCGAGGTCGCCTCGTCGATCAGCAGCCAGCGCGGCCGGCGGAGCAGGGCGCGAACCAGGGCCAGGCGCTGACGCTCCCCGGGTGAAAGCTGCCGGTCCCAGTCGCGGGGCGGGCCGTCCAGATCGGCGACCAGCCGGCCGAGCCCCACGGCGTTCAGCAGCCCTGCGGCGTCTGCCCGGCTGCCGCCCTCCGCCGGGTAGAGCAGGGCGTCGCCGAGGGCGAGACCGGGCAGATAGGGGCGCTGGGGCACGACCACCGGCGGCCAGCCCGCCCGCGGCCGCTCGATCCTGCCGGTGACATGCGGCCAGGCGCCGGCGATGGCAGAAAGCAGCAGGCTCTTGCCCGTGCCCGACGCGCCGGTGAGCGCGACTTTCTCGCCCGGCCGCAGCACCAGATCGATCGGCCGGGTCAGCGGTTCTCCGTCGGGGGTCGTGACCGCCACCCCCTCCAGCACCAGCGCATCCGATGCCGCGGCGCGCGCCGCCGGATGCGGGCAGAGGCGGGGGCCGCGATCGGCCAGCGCCTGTTCGAAGGATTCCAGCCGCCCGAGCACCGCCATCAGTTCGGCGACTTTCGGATAGACGAAGACCAGGGTCGCGAAGCTTGCGACCACCGTCGAGAAGGCGCCGCGCGCCTGCATCATGCCGCCCAGATCCAGCTGGCCGGCCAGATAGGCGGGTGCCGTTACGAACATCGAGATGTTGAGCACGGTGTAGCTGAACGGGGTTTGGAACAGGGCATAGATCCGGTGGCGGCGGGCAAGGTCGAGCGCGTTCCGGCGCACGGCATCGAACCGCCCGGCGGCAAGCCCGGCCTCGCGCCGGCCGCCGCCGAGCAGGACGACCTCCGCCGCCGCATCGCGCAGCCGTGCAAGACCGAAGCGGAAATCGGCCTCGCGGTGCTGCTGCCGGGCGGCGAGCCCGGCGAGCGGCCGGCCCAGACGATGGGCGACCAGATTGGCGATGCCGGCATAGAGCACCGCCGCGATCACCATATAGCCGGGCAGATCCAGGCTGCCGCCCCCCGGCAGCGGCAAAGCGAGCGTGCCCGACAGATACCAGAGCACGCCGATATAGAGGCCAAGCTCGACCACATCCAGCAGCACCCGCAGCGTCAGTTCGACGGTCAGCGACGACAGCAGCCGGGCATCTTCTGCCACCCGCTGGTCCGGGTTGTCGATCCCGCCGGCGCTCTCCAGCCGCCAGAGCCCGCCGCGCCCCAGCCAGCGGTCGAGCAGGCGGCGGGTCAGCCAGGTCCGCCATTCGATCTCGACCATGCGTTCCAGATAGGCCCGCTGGACCGAAACGCCGACCAGCAGCGCCAGCAGCCAGATCCAGTCGAGCGTCGCCCGAAACACGGCGTCGGCATCGCGCCGCTCCAGCGCGCCGAAGAAGGTCTGGTTCCAGGCATTGCGTTCGAAGCCGATCCAGACCGCGGCGATGGCGAGGCCGAAGGCGAGGGTGAATTTAAGCGCCGCCGCCCGGCCCGCAGGCCTGAGGAAGAAGGGCAGGGCCAGACGCAGGAAACAACGCAGCCGCCCGCCGCGCTGGCGGCGGGCGGTGCCGCGTGCCCGGCCGCCTGGGCGGCCGGGATCGGCGGTGACCGTCATCGGGTCAGAAGGTCAGCGTTGCGCCGAGCGAGAACGCGCGGCCCGGCTGGACCTGCGCCTCGATCGGGTTGGTGTTGGCGACCGAGGTGCTGGAGGGCTGGGCGGCATAGGCCGTGGCCGAACTCGGGAAATAGCGCTTGTCGAAGATGTTGTCGATGCCGAGGCGGAGCGTGATCCAGTGTGCCGGCGTCCAGGCGGCGGCGAAATCGAACACGCCATAGCCGCCGGGCTTGTAGGCATTGCTGCCGGCGGTGCGGGTCACGCCGCGCTGGAAGGTGCCGTAAAGGCTGGCACGCAGCCCCATCTCGCTGTCGTCGTAATGCAGCCCCAGCGTGCCACCCAGCGGAATGGCGCCGTCGAAGGCGGTGGTGTCCTCACCCGGTGAGGCCTGCTGCTTGCCCCGCTGGGCCGAGAGCGCGCCGGTCACGCTCCAGAGATCGTCCAGATAGAGTTCGCCCGAGGCTTCCAGGCCCCAGACCTTCACCGTGGTCAGGTTGTCATAGGTGATGTCGCCATTGGGCAGGAAGACGAAGGACTGGATGAAATCGGTATAGTCGGCATAGAAGCCGCCCACCGAGAAACTGCCGTCGCGGAAGCGCCCGCGCAGGCCCGCCTCGTAATTCTTCACCGATTCCGGGCGCAGGTTCGGATTGGGGACCAGGTTGAAGCTCGTGCTGGGCAGCGAGGTATAAAGCTGCTGGGCCGTCGGCATCTTGAAGCCCTCGGCATACTGGGCATAGACCGAATAGCTATCGTCCAGATCCAGCACCGCGCCCAGTTTCCAGGTCGGCTCGGTCTCGGTCACCTTGCGCGGTTCGGCGCCGTCCACCGGCTTGTAATCGGCATTCGGATGGGGATCGATCGCGTAATGCGCCAGGCGCAGCGCCGGGGTCACCCGCAACCTTCCGTTCCAGAGCCCGATCTCGTCCTGGACATAGGCATCGGCGCGGATCGTGGTGGCGTTGGCGAAGTTGAAGCCGCCGGCGCGGGCCACCGTGGTGGTGCCGGTGGTGTGGTTGACCGTGGTGTCGATGCGCTCGTAATCGGTTTCGGTATAGTCGCCGTCGATACCCCAGGTCAGGCGGTGGCTGAGCGGGCCGGTCGCAAAACCACCATCGAACTGGGCATCGAATTCGGTGAAGGCTTCCTCGTATTCCAGATAGTCGTAGCGGGTTTCGCTGCTGCCGTTGGCGAGGATGCGATCGCGTGTCCCCTCGCGCCTGCTCTTCTGCGGGGAATGCGAGAGCTGCCAACGGATGGTTTCGATCGGGCCGATATCGACCGTCCAGTCGTGCTCCAGCGCGATGCGCTGCCGGCTGAGCGTCTGGGTCCGGTCGTAATTCGCGACGAAATTGCCGGCCGCGTCATAGCCGTGGTCGTAAAGCTGCTCGACCTCGGTCTCGCGCTCGAAATGCTCCAGCGTCAGGCCGATGCGATGATCGCTGCCGGGCGTCCAGACCAGTTTGGCGAGCACATTGTCCGCCCGGATATCGGCCGGATCGAGCTGGCCGCAGGGCGTGGCGCCGGGATTGCGATAGCAGTCCCAGACCGCCCCGGCCGCCCTGGAACTGCGGGCATTGCGGTTCTCGGGCTCGTGGCCCACACGCCGGCCCAGCGACAGCGAGGCCGCGAAATCGCCATAGCGCAGCGCCGCCGCCCCGACGCCGCCGGTCGCGTCGTCCAGCGTCGAATGGGTGGTGTCGAAGCGAAAGGCGGTGTCGCGGCCGCTGACCGCCAGATAGTCTTCCGGGTCCATGGTCTCGAAGGCGACCACGCCGCCCAGCGCATCGCTGCCCCAGAGTGCCGAGGCCGGGCCGCGCTGGATCTCCACCCGTTTCATATGGGTCAGCTCGACCACGTCGCGGGTGTTGTCGGTGATCCGCTCCAGGGTCCGGCTGCCGTCGACCAGGGTCAGGATGCGGTTGCCCGACACGCCGCGGATGGTGAAGCCGGTGCGGTCGCCGAAGGGGTTGGTGCCGCTGGTCTGGCGGTCGACCTGGATGCCCGGCAGGTGCCGGACCAGTTCGCCGATATCCTCCACCATGCGCAGGTCCAGCTCCTGCCTGTCGATCACCGTCACATTGCCCGGGATGTCGTCGACCGACCGGGTGCCGCGGGTGGCGATCACCGACAGCGGCGGCAGTCTTTCGCCTGTGCCCGCCGGCGCGTCTGCGCCTTCCGTCCTGTCGTCGTCTTCACGCTCTGCGGCCACTGGTTGTGCCGCGCCCTGGCCGAAGGCGGTGGCGGGCAGGGTGAGGCAGAGGGCCAGCAGCCCATGGCCGAGGCCGTTCGTCAGCCGTGTGGTGTTCATTCGGACCGATCCCTTTCTCGTTGGAAGGGACTCGCCTCTCAATTGCGAATGATTCTTATTATCAAGATTGCGTGAACATACTCGCGCAGGATGGCGATGCCAAGCCCGTCGATGGGGGGAGGGGGCCTGGCGAATAATTCGGGCAGGGAGCGGAACGGTCGTGGCCCCCATCCGTTGAAGGGGGCAAGAGGCGGATGGCGCCCCGCCACGCCTCAGACCCCCGGCAAGGCACGCAGTTGCCTTGCTCAGTATGGAGACCTCCCCCGATGCGCAAGACCCTGCCCGTTCTCGTGACCGCCCTCATGCTCGGCGGCGCCTCGCTCGCCACCGCGGCCGGCACCTCCGGCACGCCGTCCGGCGCCGGCGGAACCACCGGCAGCTCGCAGAACGCCAATCCGACCAATCCGGGCACCACGCCGGGCATCGGCACCGGCTCGGGCGCTGCCGCGCCGGGCGGCACGGGTGCCGGCGCCGGCACCATGACCAGGCAGGGCACCGTCGCCAGCGTCAGCGGCGACAGCGTGACCCTGGAAGACGGCACGAAGTTCCAGGTCGACGACCCGCAGATGAGCGACGTGAAGGCCGGTGACAAAGTCACCGTCACCTACAATCAGGACGGCGGCACCAACAAGGCCACCTCGGTGCGCAAGGGTGCGACCGACAGCCTGAGCGGCACCGGCACCGATTCGACCACCACCGGCTCGTCGGCGACCGGTGGTGGCGGCCAGATGGGCGCCCAGCCCCGCGCCAAGGGCAGCTGACCCGTCAGCCGCTTAATGCCTTTCGGCATCTGTGATGCCGATCGAGGACGCCCGTCATTCCGGACTGCCCCCGGGATGGCGGGCGTTCGCGTGTCGGCTGCGGCATTTTGATGGCGCGCGCGGGGGGCTGCGACGAGATCGGGGCAAAACCATGACCCCGGGAACGGGTACGAGCGCCCGGGGTTTCGAGGGACATGCGGTGCCCGACGGCACCGTCCCCGGAACAGAGGACCCAAGATCATGCGCAAGTCCCTCCCCCTGTTTGTCGCCGCCTTCACCCTTGCCGGTGCCGGCATGGCCAGTGCGGCCAATGATCAGCGCCATGCCGTGACGCCAGAGCAGGCCGCCGCCGCGCCGCTTGCCGCCGCGGCAGCCGATGTCTCCGGCACCCACACCAGGCAGGGCGTGGTCTATCAGGCCGACGGCGCCTTCCTGACCCTGATGGACGGCACCGCCTTCCTGATCGGCGACCCGCGGATGACCGAGGTTGCGCGCGGCGAGGTGGTGACCATCACCTATCACGCCGATGACGGCTTCAACCGCGCCACCTCGATCCTGAAAGGCGTGACCGACAGCGTCGAGGGCACCGGCGGCAACGGCAACACCATCGGCGCCGGCGGCACCGGCGGCGGTGGATGGCTGGGCATCCAGCCGCGCAGCCGCGGCAGCTGATGGCCCATCTCCGGCGCGCGCCCACCCGGCGCGCACCCGCGTGACGGCTTCCACCCGGACGCGCTATGATAACGGCCCCCGCAACCCGCCCCGGATCAGAGGGCGGGGCGGGGGCAGCCGTCGTTAGGGCCATCGGCGTTGAGGCAATGTCAGGGAGGAGACGCATTCCATGGAGACCAGCTTCCGGGACGGGGTCGCCACCGTCCGCTTCGACGACGGCAAGGCCAATGCGCTCGACGCCGGTTGGTTCACCCGGCTGGATGCGGCGCTGGACGAGGTCGAGGCGGCGGACGCCCGCGCCCTGGTGCTGGCGGGGCGCGACGGCATGTTTTCGGCCGGGCTGAACCTCAAGATCCTGCCGGGGCTGTCGGGCGTCGAGTTCATCGCCTTTTTCGAGCAGTTCTCGCGGCTGGTGCTGCGCCTGCACGGGTTGGGCCTGCCGACGGTGGCCGCCCTGACCGGCCATGCCATCGCCGGCGGCGCGATCCTGGCCTATGCCTGCGACATGCGCTGCATGACCGCCGGCCCTTATCGGCTGCAATTGAACGAGACCGCCATCGGCATGCCGCTGCCGGCCTGGATGCTGATGGTGGCGCAAAGCGTGGTGCCCCGGCATCTGGAGGCGCGGGCGCTGCTGCATGCCGAAGCCTTCTCGGCCGAGGCGGCGCTGGCCGAGAATCTGATCGACGATATCGAGGTCGACCCCGCCAGCACCGTCGCCCGGGCGGAGCGCATGGCCCGGGATCTGGCCGAGCGTCTGTCGCCCGCCGCCTATGCCGCAACCAAGGCGCGGCTGCGCGGCCCTGCGATCCGTGCCGCACTGGACGGGCTGGCGGCGGATCTGGCGACGCTGCGCTGATCCCCTCTGCCGCGCCGCCGTGCATATTCGCACGCGGTTCGCGACGCCTCGGGTGTTGCTGCGATGCGGTTCGTGTTTCCAGTCTGCTACCGCTTTGCGGTATATGTCTTGCGACCCATGTCCGGACGACGGTGCATTGCCCGGTTCCGGACGCAAGGATAAGGAAACGCCGAACCCGCCTTCGGCAGACCCGTGCAGGCAGCGCCCGCGGGGCCGCGTCCGAAGGCGCCAGAAGATGCCGGATCGGAAAAAACCGTGGTGAAACCTGTGCAGACGAGCAATCCCCTCGAACCCGCCACCCCGCTGGCCGCGGATTTCGATCCGCCGTCGCGGGATGCCTGGATGGCCCTGGTCGAGAAGACGCTGAAGGGCGCACCCTACGAGAAGAAGCTGCGCTGGAAGACCCGGGACGGGTTGAGCGTCGAGCCGCTCTATACGCCCGAAGACGGTATCGCCGCCCGGATGCTGCCGCGCCCCGCCACGGGTGATGCAGCCCGGCCCTGGGATCTGCGCACCCTGGTCCGCCACCCCGATCCCGCAACTGCGAACGCTCAGGTACTTGAGGATCTGGAGAATGGCGCCGCCTCGGTGCTGCTGCGCCTGGACCCGACCGGCCGCGACGGCATCGCCGCGGTCTCGACCGAGGATCTGGCGACGGTGCTCGATGGCGTGATGATCGATCTGGCGCCGGTCGGGCTCGATGCCGGCGCGCTCGATGTCGAGGCGGCCGGCTGGCTCGCCGGTTTCGCCCGCAGCCAGCCCGGCGCCATCCGCGCGCCGCTCGCTTTCAACATGGATCCGGTTTCGGCCTTTGCGGCCAGCGGCACGGCCCCCGGATCGGTTCAGGCCCGGGTCGCCCGGGCTGCGGCGCTGGCGAAGCGCCTGGCACCGGACCTGCTGGAGGCCCGCTTCCTGCGCGCCTCGGGCCAGGTGGTCCACGAGGCCGGCGGTGGCGAGGCCCAGGAACTGGGCGTGATGGCGGCGGCCGCCGTGCTTTACGCGAAGGCGCTGGTCGAGGCGGGCTTCGGGGTCGAGGAGGCCTTCGCCCGCGTGACGCTTGGCCTTGCGGTCGATGGCGAGTACTTCACCTCGCTCGCCAAGCTGCGCGCGGCGCGGGCGATCTGGGGTCGGATCACCGCTGCCTCCGGCGTGGAGGTTCCGGCCCGGATCGAGGCGCGGTCGTCGGCGCGCATGCTTTCGAAGGTCGACCCCTGGGTGAACCTGCTGCGGCTGACCGCGGCCGGCTTCGCCGGTGCGGTGGGCGGCGCCGATGTGGTCGTGCTCGCCCCCTTCACCGATGCGATCGGCCATCCGGGCGCGCTTGCCCGCCGCCAGGCCCGCAACACCCAGCTGGTGCTGATGGAGGAAAGCCATCTGGGCCGGGTTGCCGACCCCGCCGCCGGCGCCTGGGCGCTGGAGCAGCTGACCGACGGCTTCGCCCGCGCCGGCTGGGCCGCCTTCCAGGCGATCGAGCAGGCCGGCGGCCTGATCGCGGCGCTGGAAGCCGGCATCGTGCAGGAGCGTGCCGCCGCCACCCGGGCCGCGATCGAGGCCGCGGTGGCGAAGCGCCAGACCGGCCTGATCGGCGTGTCGGAATTCCCCAATCTGGGCGATGTCGCCCCCACCATGGACGAGGTCGACCCCGCGTCCTTCGCCCGGCCGATGCCCGAGATCGCAGCCGAAGGCCCGGCCTCGACCTGCACCCCGCTTGCCCCCATGCGCCTGGCCGAGCCCTTCGAGCAGCTGCGCGAGGCCGCCCGGCGTCTCACGGCCGACGGCGCGTACCCGAAGGCGCTGCTGGTGACGCTGGGCACGCCGGCCGACTATACCGCCCGGCTGACCTTCACCCGCAACCTTCTGGCCGCGGGCGGCATCGATGCCGATATTCATGACGGCACCGATGGTCTGCCGGCCGGTGCGCGCCTTGCCGTGCTCTGCTCGTCGGATGCGCGCTATGCCGAAGAGGCGGCCGCCGCGGCCGCCGCGCTGAAGGCGGCCGGTGCCGCCCATGTCTGGCTGGCCGGCCGTCCGGGCGAGCTGGAGGCGGCGCTGACCGGGGCCGGTATCTCGCGCTTCCTGGCGGCCGGCATGGATGCGCTCGCTCTGCTTGCCGAGGCCCATGCGGCCGTGGCCACCCCTTCTGTCGGTACGGAGGCCTGATCCGATGGCACGTACGCTTCCCGATTTCGCCGCCCTCGATTTCGACGCCGTGACCCCCGCCGCAGCACCCGATGTGGCGGCGGCGGTCGAGCCCTGGGTCACGCCCGAAGGCATCGAGGTGAAGCCGGCCTACGGGCCCGATGCGCTGGCCGGCATCGACTTCACCGGCACCTATCCGGGTGTGGCGCCCTATGTGCGCGGCCCCTATCCCACCATGTATGCCACCAATCCGTGGACGATCCGCCAGTATGCGGGCTTCTCGACCGCGGAGGACTCCAACGCCTTCTACCGCCGCAATCTCGCGGCCGGTCAGAAAGGCCTGTCGGTCGCCTTCGACCTTGCCACCCATCGCGGCTATGACAGCGATCATCCGCGGGTGAAGGGTGATGTCGGCATGGCCGGTGTCGCGATCGATTCGATCTACGACATGCGCACCCTGTTCAGCGGCATCCCGCTCGATCAGATGAGCGTGTCGATGACCATGAACGGCGCGATCCTGCCGGTGATGGCGCTTTATATCGTGGCCGCCGAGGAACAGGGCGTGCCGCACGACAGGCTGACCGGCACGGTCCAGAACGACATCCTCAAAGAATTCATGGTGCGGAACACCTATATCTATCCGCCCGCGCCGTCGATGAGGATCATCTCGGACATCTTCGCCTATACGGCGAAGGAGATGCCGCGCTTCAACTCGATCTCGATCTCCGGCTACCACATGCAGGAAGCCGGCGCTTCGGCCGATCTGGAACTGGCCTATACGCTGGCCGACGGCATCGAATACATCCGCGCCGGTGTCGCCGCCGGCATGGATGTCGACCGGTTCGCGCCGCGGCTCAGCTTCTTCTGGGCGATCGGCATGAACTACTTCATGGAGACGGCCAAGATGCGGGCGGCGCGCCTGCTCTGGGCGAAGCTCGTGAAGCAGCATTTCAATCCCAAGGATCCGCGCTCGCTGTCGCTGCGCACCCACAGCCAGACCTCGGGCTGGTCGCTGGCGGCGCAGGACGTGTTCAACAACGTCGCGCGCACCTGTGTCGAGGCGATGGCGGCGGCCGCCGGCCAGACCCAGAGCCTGCACACCAATTCGCTGGACGAGGCGATCGCGCTGCCGACCGATTTCTCGGCCCGCATCGCCCGTAACACCCAGCTGTTCCTGCAGACCGAAAGCGGCCTGACGAAGCTGATCGACGCCTGGGGCGGCAGCCATTATGTCGAGCGGCTGACCTATGATCTGGCCCAGCGCGCGCTGGGCCATATCGAAGAGGTCGAGGCGCTGGGCGGCATGACCAAGGCGATCGAGGCCGGCGTGCCCAAGCTGCGGATCGAAGAATCCGCCGCGCGCACCCAGGCCCGGATCGACAGCGGCCGGCAGAGCGTGGTCGGCGTCAACCGCTACCGTCCGGATCAGGAAGACGACATTCCGGTGCTGAAGGTCGACAACGAGGGTGTGCGGCGCCAGCAGCTGGAAAAGCTTGCGCGGCTGAAGGCCGAGCGCAGCCAGGCCGATGTCGATGCAGCGCTGGCCGCGCTGGAAGCCGGCGCCCGCAGCAATGGCAACCTGCTGGAACTCTCGGTCGCGGCCGCCCGCGCCAAGGCGACGGTGGGCGAGATTTCCTTCGCGCTGGAGAAGGTCTTCAACCGCCATGCCGCGCAGATCCGCGTCAACAGCGGCATCTATCTGCCGGAAGTGGGCGAGGGCAATGCGGTGGTCGAGCGGGCGCGCGAGATGATCCGTGCCTTCAAGGATCTGGACGGCCGCGCGCCGCGGATCATGCTCGCCAAGATGGGCCAGGACGGTCATGACCGCGGCCAGAAGGTGATCGCCACGGCCTTCTCGGATCTGGGCTTCGACGTCGAGATCGGCCCGCTGTTCCAGACCCCGGAAGAGGCGGCCAAGGCCGCCGCCGAAACCGATGCCCATGTCGTGGGCGCCAGCTCTCTGGCCGCCGGCCATCTGACGCTCGTGCCGGAACTGCGGGCGGAACTGGATGCCCAGGGCAAGGACAATGTGATGATCGTGGTCGGCGGCGTGATCCCGCCCCAGGATTTCCAGGCCCTGCTGGACGGCGGCGCCGCCGCGGTCTACCCGCCCGGCACGGTCATCGCCGAGGCGGCGATCGACCTGCTGGAGAAGCTGAACCTGCGCCTGGGTTATACCCAGCCGCGGCCCGAAGGCTCTGCCTTCGCGGACTGAGACCGGGCTCTGCCTTCGCGGACTGAGACCGGGCTCTGCCTTCGCGGACTGAGACCAACTGCCTCTTGTCGCGGACGCGGATCCGTGGATTGCTCCTCTCCCGAGACCATCGGGAGGGGAGTTTTTCATGTCGCCCGAAACCTGGATCGCCTTCGCCGCCGCCTCGGCGGCGCTGCTCGTCATGCCGGGGCCGACCGTGCTGCTGGTCATCTCCTATGCGCTGTCCCATGGCCGCCGCACCGCCGGCGCGGTGGTGGGCGGGGTGGCGCTGGGGGATCTGACCGCGATGACGGCGTCGATGGCGGGCATGGGGGCGCTGCTCGCCACCTCGGCCACCGTCTTCACCATCGTGAAGATCGCGGGCGCCGCCTATCTGGTCTGGCTGGGGCTGAAGCTCTGGCGGGCGCCGGTCGCCGTCGATGCGGCGGGGCTGGTCGCCGAGGCGCCGCCCGCTGAAACCCGGCTCGGCCGGGTGTTCCTGCATGCCTGGCTGGTGACCGCGCTCAACCCCAAGGGCATCGTGTTCTTCGTGGCCTTCCTGCCGCAATTCATCGACCCCACGGCGCCGCTGCTGCCGCAGATGGCGATCCTGGAGGCGACCTTCATCGGCCTCGCCGTCCTCAATGTGTCGCTCTACGGGCTGGGGGCCGCGCGGGCGCGGCGGGTGATCCGGCGTCCGGCCGTGCAGCGGGCGGTCAACCGCACCGGCGGCACGCTGATGATCGGGGCGGGGCTCGCCACCGCGCTGATGCGCCGGAGCCCCGGCTGACCCTCAGGCCAGACGCCGGCGCCGCTCGGCGCGGAAACCGGCGATGCCGTGCAGGATCAGGGTGGTCAGCACCACCGCGCCGCCGGCGAAGGTGGCGGTGGGCGGCACTTCATCGACCGCCAGCCAGACCCAGAACGGGCCGATCACCGCCTCTGCCAGCATGATCAGGATGACCTCAGCCGCCGGGATGTAGCGGGGCGCGGACGAGATCAGCGCGAAAGAGACCGGCAGCACCACCAGCCCGTAGACCAGCACCAGCGGCACGACATCCGCATCCGGCAGCAGCGGCCGCAGGCCAAGGCCCAGTGCGACCGCAAGGCCGGTGATGCAGCAGGTCAGCCCGCCCACCCCCACCACGGGGGTTGATGGGATACGGCCGCCGCTGGCGCGCAGGATCACCAGATGGATCGCCATCAGCAGGGCGGCGACCAGCGCGATCAGGTCGCCCAGCCGGCTGCCGGTCTGGCCGGCCGCGTCGTCGCCGAAGATCCGGCCGCCGAAGACCAGAAGGGCGATGCCCGCCAGGGCCGCACCGATGGCGGCCCAGGTGCGCAGCGGCACCGGCTCGCCCAGAAAGGCGCGCGACAGCAGCGCACCGAACAGCGAGCCGGAGGAAATGATCACCAGCGTGTTGGCGACCGCGGTGTAGTTCAGCGACAGGATGAAGCAGACGGATCCCAGCCCCAGCGCCATGCCCGAGGCCCAGCCGGTGCGGCCGATGCGGGTGAGCGCCCGCCAGGGCGGTTCGCGGGTCACCGCCCACCAGGCGATCAGGATGGTCAGCGCCATCAGCCCGCCGCGCCAGAACAGCAGCAGCCAGGGATCGGCGGCGATCAACCGCACCAGAAGCGTGTCTGGCGTGAGGGTCAAGATGCCTGCGGTGGCAAGCGCGGTGCCGCGCGCCTGTGTGGAGAGCGCCATGAACATGCAAGCCTTGCGAAGCCGGTGCCGGCGGGGGAAGACTGTCCGGACAGCATCGGCCCGGGCAAGGAATCTCGTCGGGGTCGCAGCATAGCGCGCCGGGCGTGCACGGGAAGCCCCGTCGCCACGCCCCGGGGCGATCGCAGGCGCGGTGAGAGGTGAAAGACATGCTGACGGATCGCCGGGTGATTCTGCGCAATGGGGTGGGAGTGATCGCCCGGGTGCTGCAGCGCCGGGAATTGCTGCTGACCCGGATTGCGGTCGATCAGCCGACACTGATGGTGGTCCGCCGCGGTCTCAAGCTGCTGCGCGCGGCCGGGGCCGAGACGGTGATCCCGGCCGGCGGGGCGGCGGCGATTGCGGGAGGCGAGGTCTTCGACGTGGTCAACCGACCGGACAGCGGGGTTTATGCCGCCGATTTCCTGGTCATCGATCAGGCCGTGATCGCGGGCTTCGCGGTGCCCGACGCCGTGCGGCCGATTGCCCGAGCCCTCGCCATCCCGGCCATGGCGCCGGATTTTCTTGACGCCTATGAGCGGGCGCGGGCGGCGGTCGCCGATCCGGCCGCGGTGCCGGAAACCGTGGCCGTGCAGCGGATGCGCGAGGTTCTGGGCTGGATCGCCCATCATGGCGGTACCTTCCCGCCGCCGGTGCCGCCGGCCATTGCGCAGCGGATCCGCGTCCTGGTCGCGGGCGATCTGGCGGCCCCCTGGCGAGCGGCAGAGGTCGCCTCGCAGCTTGCCATGAGCGAGGCGACGCTGCGCCGCAGGCTGGCGGCCGAGGGCACCTCGCTCACCGATCTGGTGACCGAGACCCGCATGGCCCATGCGTTGATGCTGCTGCAGGTGACGGACCAGCCGGTGGCCACCATCGCAGCGCTGGTCGGCTATGACAGTCCCTCGCGCTTCGCCGCCCGCTTCCGTCAGCGCTTCGGCCATCCGCCCGGAGCGATTCGCGACCAGACGGAATCCGCAGCGATTCGCGACCAGACCGAGCCGGCCCCGACGCGTCTCTCGGCCTGATCGGATCGGCACGCGATACGATCGGATCGGGCGCGCGACGGCATGCATGCACGGGCACCATCGCGAGTGTGACAACCCGCTGTGAGGTGCTCCCCCATGCCTGCCAGGATCTGTTTCGCCGTCGCCGCCGCCGCCATGGCGGCCATGATCACCATGCCGGCATCGGCCGGCGACTTCCGCCTGACCAGCCCCGACATGCCCGATGGCCGGATGCCGGCCGCGCAGGTGCTGTCGGCTGCATACGGCTTCGGCTGCGACGGCGGCAACCGGTCTCCGGCGCTGAACTGGGAGGGGGCGCCCGCGGGCACCCGAAGCTTCGTGCTGACGGCGCATGATCCGGATGCCCCCACCGGTATCGGCTGGACCCATTGGGTGGTGGCGAACATCCCGGCCGATGCGCAGGGCCTCGATACCGGCGCCTCGGGCAATGCCGGGCGCCTGCCCGCCGGTGCGGTCGAAACCCGCACCGATTTCGGTGCCCCCGGCTATGGCGGCGCCTGCCCGCCCGAGGGGCGCGAGCATCGCTATGTCTTCACGCTGACGGCGCTGGGCATCGAGGCCCTGCCGGTGGCGACGCCCGAGGCCATGCCGGCGCTGATCGGCTTCTTCGCCAATGCCAATGCGCTGGGCAAGGCCGTGCTGGAGGTGCGCTACGGGCGCTGACCGCGGAAGGCCCGGGCCGTCGCTTCATCGCCGGGAAAGAAGGTCTCGATCGCAAGTTCGGCAAGCGTGATGTCGAGCGGCGAGCCGAAGACGGTGGTGGTGCTGAACAGGGTGAGCGGCCCGGCCGGGCTCGCCAGCTTCACCGGCACCACCAGCCCGCCATAGGGGTCGTGGGCGAGGGCGGCGGTTGCGATATGGATCGGCGCCGGCCAGGATTTCACCTCGGCCATCAGATCGATCAGCACCGGGTCGGCGCTCATGTCGATCTGCCGGCGCAGCCGGTCGAGCAGATGGGCGCGGACCTCGGCCAGATTCAGGATCCTGGGTGCCAGCCCTTCCGGGTGCAGCGACAGCCGCATCACATTGATGGCGCCGGCCAGAAGATGCGGCGCCACCCCCTCCAGCAGCGGCGCCACGGCCTCATTGGTGGCGATGATCGTCCAGTGCCGGTCCAGCGCGATCGCGGGGAAAGGCTCATGGGCCTTCAGCACCAGATCGACCGCCCGCCGGGCCGGGCCGAGCGCCGGATCGTCCAGGCGGCGCTCGACGAATTCCGGGGCGTGGCCGGCCGCGACCAGCAGCTCGTTGCGCTCGCGCAGCGGCACCTCCAGCTGTTCGGCCAGCCTGAGGACCATGGTCCTGCTCGGCATGGCGCGGCCGGTCTCCATGAAGCTGAGATGGCGGGTGGAGATCTCGGCCTCGCTGGCCAGCGCCAGCTGGCTCAACCGGCGGCGCTGGCGCCAGTCGCGCAGCAGGTCACCGAAAGAGGCGGCCTTGTGGGCCGTCGTCCGTGCGCGGGCGGTGCTCATGCCGGGGCCTTCCTCGATGGCGGATCCCGCCATTGTCGGCAAGCCGGTGCTCCGGATCAATCGACAGCCTCAGTCGGGGTCGGCATCGGCCGCCAGCAGCAACCGGGGGGTGCTCACCCCCTGGGGCGACCGGTGCAGCACCCGGCCGGCGCCCAGCGGGTGGCGATGGCCGCGCAGCACCGCCACCTGGCCGGTGCCCAGGCACAGGGCCGCCGGCCCGGCATCCCGGTCCACCGTGTCAGGTGCCAGTTCGGTACCGGGGCCGCGATAGCTGCACAGCAGCCGCGCCCGGACATGATCCTGATGAAAGCGCCGGCAGGCCGGGCCCGACACCACCTCCAGCCGGATCGCCAGATGATGGGCGCGCGAGACGGCGGCGAAGCGCGTCAGCACCTGTGTGACGTCGGCGATCAGTGCCTGCGCCGTCGGCGGCGCCAGACTGCCGGTGCCGACCAGCTCCTCCGCAGCCGCGGCGATCGTGGCGGGATCCGTCCCGACGGTCAGCCGCCCGTCGGGCAGGGCGGCATCTGCCGCCTGATCCAGCAGCGCCACCACCGACGGCGGATCCCGCCACCAGATGCCGATTGCGGTGTCCCGCACGGCCAGCGCCAGGCCTGGCGCGCGGTCGCAGCTGGTGACCACCACACCCGGCAGATACGGCAGAGCGGGGGCGCTCTCTGCATGCGGGCGCAGGAGCGTGACCTTGGGCGACAGAGGATGGGGCAGAGCGGCGGCATCGATCATGTCTGCAATGTAATAACGTAACATTATTCCTGTCAATTCCGTCGAGGACGGGATGGGGATGGCGCTTGTCTCACCCCGGGCCATGGGCTAGCCTTTCAAGGCAAACAAACGTTTAAAATAATCTGCCGGGGAAACGCCCATGTCTGCCAAGGTCCTGATCGCCAATCGGGGCGCGGTGGTGCCGCGCGTCATCGAAAGCTGCCGGCGCCTGGGGCTGGGCGTGGCGGTGGTCCATTCCGATGCCGATGCCGAGGGGGCCTGGCTGGATCTGGCCGACGACGTCTATGCGCTGGGTGGCGAGACGCCGGCCGACAGCTATCTGTCGATCCCGAAACTGCTGGAGGCAGCGGCGGCCACCGGCGCCACAGCGGTGCATCCCGGCTATGGCTTCCTGTCGGAAAACCCCGCCTTCGCCACCGCCGTGCGCGCGGCCGGGCTCTGCTTCATCGGCCCCGATGCCCGCTGGCTGGAGGCGATGGGCCACAAGACCGGGGCCCGCCGGCTGATGGCCGGACAGGGCATGCCGATGGGGGCGAGCAGCGGCCTTCTGGGCGCGGATCCGGCCGAGGCCCGTGCCGCCGCCGATGCCATCGGCTATCCGGTCCTGGTCAAACCCGCCCAGGGCGGCGGCGGGATCGGCATGCTGGCGGCGCGCGATGCGGCGGAGCTCAACAAGGCGCTGGAGCGGGCCCGGACCATGGCCGCGCGCAGTTTCGGCTCGGCCGAGATCTATCTGGAGCGGTTGATGGAACGGCCGCGCCATGTGGAATTCCAGATCCTGGCCGATGGCCGGGGTGGGGCGGTCTGCCTGTCCGAACGGGACTGTTCGCTGCAGCGCCGCCACCAGAAGGTGATCGAGGAGGCGCCGGCCCCCGGGCTCGACCGGGCCGAGGTCACGGCGCTGGGCGACCGTATCGCCGGCATGATGGGTGCGCTCGGCTACGACAATCTCGGCACGGTCGAGATGTTGTGGGAAGAGGGCACGGGCTTCGCCTTCCTGGAGGTCAACACCCGGTTGCAGGTGGAACACGCCGTCACCGAAGAGGTGACCGGCACCGACATCGTCGCCGCCCAGATCCGCCTGGCCCTGGGTGAGCCGCTGGACCAGGTTCTGCCCCGGCGGCCCGAGGCGCGCGGCCATGCCGTGCAGGCCCGCATCTATGCCGAAGATCCCGTGCGCTTCCTGCCCTCGGCCGGCCGGCTGACCCGCTTCGTGGCCCCGGTAGCCGAGGCCGTCCGGGTCTATTCCGGCTATCGCGAGGGCGGCCGGGTGACGCCGTTCTACGATCCGCTGGTCGCCAAGGTGATCGCGCGCGGTGCCACCCGCGACGAGGCGCTGGACCGGCTGGATGCCGCACTGGCCGGCTTCGTCATCGAGGGCATCCGGACCAACATCCCCTTCCTGCGCCGGGCCATCGGCCATCCGGCCTTCCGCGCCGGCCGGGTCCATACCGGGCTGACGGCCGAGATCCTGGCGTCCTGACCGGCCGCCGCCCGCTTGAAGAGACTATCCCCCCAGAAGAAACGAGGAGACGTGCCATGGCCGAAACCGTGATCCGCAGCGAGATCGCCGGCAAGGTGTGGAAGATCGAGGTGCCGGCCGGCGGCCGGGTTGCGGCCGACGAGCCGATCCTGATCCTGGAATCGATGAAGATGGAGATCCCGGTCAATGCGCCGTTGGACGGCACCGTGACCGAAATCCTGGTCGCGGAGGGCGACACCGTGGCCGAGGATCAGATCCTGGCGCGCCTCGGCTGAACTTTCCCGTCCCTCGGCTCTCGCATCTCTGGTGACGTCTGGTTTATGATCATTCACGGATGATCGCGCCTCAGGATCAGGCTCTCTGATTTTTGGCGGAGGTTTCCGGACACGGCATCGACCGAGGGATGAGGGACGGGCAGTTGGCACGCAGGGTCGCGATCATCGGGGCGGGGCCCGCAGGTCTTGCCGCGCTCAAATCCGCGCGCGAAGAGGGGCTGGAAGCGGTCGCCTTTGAAGCCAAGGACCGGCCGGGCGGGTTGTGGACAGAACCCGGTCTGGTCTGGAACAGTCTCCGCACCAATCTGTCGCGCTACAGCTGCGTCTTTTCCGACCATCCCCACGACCGCACCACGCCGCTTTTCCCCGAGGGGCGGCGGGTTGCCGCCTATCTTGCCGGCTATGCCGTCCGTTTCGGCCTGGACGAGGCGATCCGCCCCGGCCACCGGGTGATGGCGGTGATCCCGCGCACCCCCGGCTTCCGCCTGATGGTGGAAGCGGACGGACGGATCGAGACCCACGACACCGATGCGGTGATCGTGGCCTCGGGCGTCTTCGCCGAGGCCCTGATGCCCCAGGGGTTGACGATCGGCGGGCCGGTGATGCATGCCGCCGCCTATCGGGACCCGGCCGCCTTTGCCGGCCGGCGGGTGGCGGTGCTGGGCAGCGCCTTTTCCGGGGCCGACATCGCCGCCGAGATTGCCGGGGTGGCCGAGCGCACGGTGATGCTGATGCGTCGGCCGGCCTGGTATGTGCCGCGGGCGGTGCCGGTGCTGCCCGAGGCAGGCTTCGTGCCGGCCGATGCCGGCGACGACCGCGTCCGCCTGCGTCTGCCGATGGATCTGGTGATCAATTCCCGCGCCCGGGCCCAGCGTCTGGCCGCGCTGGACGGGGCGACCGCCGGGCGGGAACGCTGGTCCTGGCTCGACGGCATCGCCGGTGATCAGCGCCTTTTGCACCCGCTGCTCGATGTGCCCGAGGACGATCTGGCGGCGCCGATGGTGATCTCGGATGCCCTGCCGGCAGCCGTGCGGTCGGGCCGGCTGGAGCTGGCGCGGGCGGCGGATTTCGACCCGGCCAGGCTCACCCTGCAGGAAGGCGGGCGCGAGAGCCGGTTCGACGTGCTGATCTGCGCCACCGGCTACCGCCCCTCCCTCGCCATGCTGGCCCCCGGCATTCTGGAGGCGATCGGTCACGACCCTCATGACCGGCTGCAGCCGGTTCTGCTCGGCCATTGCGTCTTCCCTGTGGGCGTGCCCGATCTGGCTTTCGTGGGCATGTATCGCGGCCCCTATTTCGGGGTGATGGAGCTTCAGGCCCGCTGGGCGGCGGCGGTGCTGGCGGGGAAACTGCCCCGGCCCGATCCGTTCGACCTGGAGCGCGCCGTTGCCGCGGAACGGGCGATCCGCGATGCCCGGCCGCGGCCGCAATTCCCCCATGCCGACTATCCCGCCATGTGCGATGCGCTGGCGGAAAAGCTGGGGGTGATGCCCGATCTGCTTCATGACGGCACCGCGCTCGGCCGCTTCCTCTGGCATGGGCCGGTGCTTCCGGCGCAATATCGGTTGAGCGGCCGGCATGCCCGGCCCGACATCGCCCTCGGCACCCTGGCCGAGGTGGCGGTGCTGTTCGGTCAGGACGTGTTCGGCCACGAAGGGGCCGGTCGGCTGCAGGAGGACTGAAACGGGTGGAAGTGGCGGCGGCCTTTGCTGGCCTGGCCGGGGTCTGGCGGCTTGCGCGAGAGATCCCCGATCAGGGCCGGATGAGCGGCGAGGCGGTGTTCACCCAAGGCGACGACCGCAGCGCGTTGCATTATCGCGAGACCGGCACGCTGGAACTGCCCGATGGCCGCCGGCTCGATGTGTTTCGCGCCTATACCTGGCGGCTGCTGGGCGATGGCCGGATTGCGATCGATTTCGCCGACGGCGCCACCCCCGGCGCCCGCTTCGTGACGCTGGATTTTGCGGCCGATGACGCGGGCGGCCTGCAGGCGGCCGACAGCCATCTCTGCGGCGCCGATCTTTACGAGGCGACCATCCGGCTGGACCTGCCGCAGGCGTTCACCACTGACATCCGGGTGCGGGGACCGCGCAAGGACTATCGCGCGATCACCCGGTGCCACCGGCCCTGACCGCCGGGTTCAATTATCGTGGCGGTATTTGGACAGCCCGATCGCATGCGAGGTGAGGGCCACGTCCACGAAATCATTCTGGATCACCACCGGCATGTGGCAGGCCACGAGGTCGGCAAGTGCGGCGCTGCTCTGCAGCCAGGGATAGTTGACCGCATCGAACCAGGGCTTGGTGCCCTGCAGGATGTTGCCGAAGTCACTGTTGCCGATCACCTCTGACGCATCGAGGATCAGCGGCGAGTACTGCGCCTGGGTATAGAAGGGCAACAATGCGCCGCTGGCGGTGTCCTGCAATTGCAGCAGCGTGTACTGGTCGCCGCTGCCCGAACAGTTCCCGAGTGTGGTGGCAACGTCGTCGTTGACCGCTGTGGGGCTGTGGATCGACGACTGATAATCGTTGTCGTCATAGCTGTCGTTGATGTTCGGGATGCCTGTCGGGTTGGTTGCGGATTTCTCCGCGCCATAGACCACGATCACCCGCTTGCCGGCGCCGACGATTGATTTCAGCGACTGGCCCGAAAGGGTCGAGAGGTCATCGACCAGCCGATAGCCGATGCCGGTCGCGATATGGCGATCGAGCGCCGCGGTCAGATCCGTGCTGGAGATGAATTGATAATAGCCGTGATCGATGCCGTTGCTCTGGATCCGCAGCACGACGATTTCGCCGTCATGCTCACTCAGAAAGCGCGAGACATCGTCGAGCATGCCGGCGAGCGGTGCGCCCGGAATGAAGTTGTGGATATGCGTGGTATTGGCATCGGTGGCCTTGGCATCGCCGATCGGATAGCCCGGCCGGATGTCGAAATAGCGGGTGCCGATGCGCAGCTGGTCGTAAATCACATCCTTCTGGGTCAGCGACACGTTCTGCAGCGCGGTTGCGCCGTACTCCGCTTCCTGGCACAGGAAGTTGAACGCGCCCGGCACCTTGGTGCTGCACACCCCCTTCAGATTGCTGGTGGCGGCGGAGCTGTCGGAGATCTGGAACATGCCGGCATCATGCGCGGCGGGCAGGACCAGATCGCCGAAGGTGATGCCGGCATAGCCGCTGCTGCCGGTCAGTTCCGCCATCCAGTCGGACTGGGCGTTGCCGATATAAAGATAGGCGGTGTCGTTGAACGGCATCGGCAGGTCGGTGATGCCATAATTCAGCACATAGGATGCATTGCCGTAGGTGAAGAACTGCGCCGCCTGCTGGGTGATCTGGGTGCCCTCGATCTCGTCATTGTAGAGATTGATCTGATAGGAGACTTCCCGGGCGCTGGTGCTGCCGGCCATGGCGTGAAAATTGAAGGCGCTGTGCGGCTCCAGATAGGTCGAGACGTCGCAGGTGCCCGACTCTGTTGTCCCCATGAACTCGATACCCGAAGCCTTGTAGGGGTAGGAGAGCGTGGTGCTGGACCCGCCGGTCTGCTCGCAATAGAAGCTGGGAGACAGCGTCTGGTTGTCGGTGTAGGCCGTGAGGTCGAAGTCGAGGCTTTTGGCATCGGCCGGGGCTGCCGACAGGAAGGCAGCCGCACCCATGACAGCCGCGGCCGCATGATGTCTGATCGATCCGCGCATGATGATGTCCTTGCAGGCTGTGGGGCTCATCGTCCCATCCGTCGGGGGCCTGCGACGCATCATAGCGTATGTTGGTCGTCACTTCTTCCCGTTGTCTGGCCTAAATTGCAACATAGGCAGCCGGATCCGTGTCCCGTTCCTCAACAAGACGGGCGATGTCGTTGAGGGCGGTGGTCAACGCCTCGGCCGATGGCCCGCTCAGGCAGAGGCGCAGGCCGGCAGGGGCGCCCGGGCGATCATCGATCACGGGGGCCGATGGCGGCGTGACGCGAATGCCGGCCGCGGCGGCGGCGATGGCCAGGGCTTCGGCACGCGGGCGCGGCATCGGCAGCCAGATGTGAAAGCCGGGTGTTTCCTGGGGCGCGACATGTTTGCCGAGCAGCCGGCGGGCGAGGGTGGTGCGCGCGCGGCTTTCCGCCCGGACGGCCTGCTCCACGGCCTCCGCGGTTCCGTCTTCCAGCCAGCTTTCCATCAGCAGGCAGCCGAGCGGCGGGGCCATGGTCGCGCCGGCGGCAAGCGCATCGGCCGCGGCTTCCAGGAAGGCGGGCGGCACCGCCAGGGCACCGATGCGCAGCCCCGGGCTCAGGCTCTTCGACAGGCCCGAGACATAGAGGCAACGATCGGGCGCGAGCGCGGTCAGCGGCGGCATGTCGCCCGCGGCAAACACGCCATAGACGTCGTCCTCCACGATCACCGCATCATGGGCTGCGGCAACGCTGAGGATCGCCTCGCGCCGGGTGCGGCTCATGCTGGCTGCGGTGGGGTTGTGCAGGGTGGGGGTGACGTAGATCAGCCGCTGTCCGGGGCGCCCATCCCGCAGTGCCGTGTGAAGGGCGCGGTCCAGCGCGTCGGAGCACATGCCCTGGTCGTCGACCATGACCGGTTGCAGCCGGTGGCCGGCATGGCGGGCGATGGTGATGATGCCGGGATAGGTCAGGCTTTCGGTCAGGATCGTGCCCGGCCGGCCGCCGGTGGTGGTGGCGATCGCCACCGCCAGGGCATGCTGGGCGCCCGAGGTGAGCATCAGCCGCGACGGCGGCAGCTCCAGCCGGTTGCGGGCCAGCCAGCGCGCCATCATCGCCCGATGCTGCGGCGTGCCGGCGGAGGGCGTGTAGCTGCCGAAACCCGACATGTCGATCCGTGCCGCCAGCCGGGCCAGAGAGGCACGCAGCGCCTGGGTGTCGAGGGTGCGCGGCGGCGTGTTGACGCACAGATCCACCGGCCCCGGGGGCTGGGCGGGCGGCACCGCCACGAACATGCCGCGGCCGCGTTCGGGCACCACCAGCCCGCGCCGTTCCAGCAGGGCATAGGCGCGGGTGACCGTGCCGAGGCCGATTTCCAGCCGCCAGGCCAGATCGCGATGGGCCGGCAGCCGGTCGCCCGGGGCGATGCGGCCACGGGCGATGTCGTCGGCAAGGGCTGCGGCCAGCCGTTCGGCCAGCGCGCCGTCACCCGCAGCCAGGCGGGGGGTCCAGTCCGAGGGGCGGCGCATTCGTGTCCTGCCTTTCGGCTGAAAGTGTACCGTGACACAATAGAGATTGAGCGCCAAGTGTCACCATCATACGGTCATCCTCAATGCAGCTGCAACCGGAGTGACGCTCATGACCCCCGATACGGTGCTGAAGATCGCCGCCTTCACCCGGACCACCACCGATGCCGACGGCGGCAACCCGGCCGGGGTGGTCTTTGCCGACAGCTGGCCCTCGGAAGCGGCGATGCTGGCGGTGGCGAAGGCGGTCGGCTATTCCGAAACCGCCTTTGCGGTTCCCGATCAGAGCGGGGGCGGCTGGCGGGTCCGCTATTTCGCGCCGCGCCAGGAGGTGCCGTTCTGCGGCCATGCCACCATCGCGCTCGGGGCGGCCCTTGGCGCCCGCGTGGGGGCGGGGGTCTATGATCTTACCCTCAATGCCGGCCGGATCACGGTCGAGGCGATCCCCGAAGGCGATGGCTGGGCCGCGGCGCTGACCTCGCCGCCGACCTGGACCCGACTGCCGCCGGCGGATTATGTGCGGCGCGTGCTGGAGGAATTCGGGCTGACTGATGCGGATCTGGACCCGCATCTGCCGGTGCGGCTGATCCATGCCGGCGCCAACCATCTGGTGGTGGCGCTGAAGGATCGCCGCCGCCTGTCGCAGCTGGGCTATGCCTTTGCGCGCGGTGCGGCGCTGCAGGCGGAACAGTCGCTCGCCACCTTCATCTTCGTGACCGCGGAAAGCCTCACCCGCTTCCACGCCCGCAACCCCTTCGCCATCGGCGGTGTCTACGAGGACCCGGCAACCGGCGCCGCGGCGGCGGCGCTGGCCGGCTATCTGCGCGACATCCGCTGGCTGGAGGAAGGGGCGATCCAGGTGGTGCAGGGCGAAGACATGGGCCGCCCCAGCCTGATCTACGCCAGTTTCGGCCCGGAACCCGGCAGCCCCATCCGCATCTCAGGCCTGACCGCCCCTATCGGCTGACCGCCCCAGCCGCGAACCGGTCAGAGGCTCGATCTCAGCCATACAGGCTCCGCTCCCGCACGGCCGCGTGCGGGAGCAAGCCGCCATTGCGGCGGCGGCCAAGGGCGCGGGAGCGCCCGCCCGGCGAGGGCCAAACAGACTCCCGCCATTGCGGCGGGGGCCAAGGGCGCGGGAGCGCCCGCCCGGCGAGGGCCAAACAGACTCCTCTCTCCCAAAAAAAAAGGACGCCCGGGCCACCAGGGGCCGGGCGTCCGAGACGACATCCGTCACCGCTCACTCATGGGGGAGAGGAGGGGGACCGATGACGGATGAGCAACGGCGGCGGATCTGCCGGGGAGACGCAGCCTGCGCCGCCGAATTGCCAGTCATCAGGGCGTTCAACAGGGATCGGCTGTTTCCGACAGTGTCCGCCGGGTTTCCTGACCGATCCTTTCGTGAGCACAGGCCTTATGTAGGGGAAAGTTTCCCGTGAGTCAATTGAACGTTTGAAATAATGCATTGCAAAATGTCCAACCCGGGCTAACCGCCCGCAGCCCGGGCAGGCGTGGACGGAAAAATCCGCCACGACCGTGCATCCATCCCGAGCGGTTGCTGCGTTGTTTCCCTGATGGGTGGAGCGGGCCCTGATCGTCCCGCCGACGCCGCCCCCGAACGAGAGGGAGACGCCGACCATGACACGCTTTCAATACCTGAAGACCGGCGCCGCCCGGGCTGCCGCCACGGCCGCTCTGGCCCTGCCGATGCTGGCGATGATGCCGGGCATGACCACGGCTTCTGCCGGTACGCTGGTGGGGCTTGCGGGCGACAGCAGCCTGGTGCAGATCGACCCGACCACCGGCAAGGTGACCGGCATGGCCGAGATTTCAGGCGTGCCCGGCCTGATCGGCATCGATGTCCGCCCGGCAGATGGCCGGCTCTACGGCCTGACGGGCGATGGCCGGATCGTCACCATCGATCCCGACACGGGCGAGGCGACGGTGCGGGCGACCCTGTCGGAGAAGCTGTCGGCCCGCCATGGTGTGACGGTCGATTTCAACCCGGCCGCCGACCGGCTGCGGGTGATGACGCCCGACGGCACCAATCTCAGGGTCAATGTCGACGACGGCAAGGCGGTGGTCGATGGCCGGCTCGCCTATGCCGACATGCACAAGGGCGAGACCCCGAACATCGTGGCCGGCGCCTATACCAATTCGCGCACCGGCCGGAAGGCCGAAGCCACCGCGCTTTACGACATCGACGCCACGATCGGCGCCCTGGTGAAGCAGGCACCGCCGAATGACGGCGTGCTGACCGCGATCGGCCGGCTGGGCGTCACCGTCGACACCCCCATCGCCTTCAACATCGTCTCGACCGAGATGGGCGGCGAGGCCGGCTGGATGGTCAATGGCGGGGTGATCCACAGGCTGGATCTGGCCACGGGCAAGGCCACGGCGCTCCGCCCGGTGACTGGCGCGCCGGCCCCCATCTCCGACATCGCCTGGATGGAGTAGTCTTTGTGGTCCCTCGCCGGGCGGGGTGCTTCCGCACCCCTTGGCCGCCGCCTCAATGGCGGCTTGCTCCCGCACAGTCCCGTGCGGGAGCGGGAGTCTGTGGGGTCCCTCGGCCCAAGCGGGCGCTTCCGCGCCCTTGGCCACCGCCGCAATGGCGGCCTGCTCCCGCACGGGACCGTGCGGGAGCAGGGGCCTTCAGGGGTGACGCCGGGCTTTCGGGCGGGCGTCAGTCGGCATAGGCATAGGCGCCGCCGCGCTCCAGGGCGCGGCGGAAGGCCGGGCGGGCGTGGATGCGTTTCACGAAATCCTGCACGCGTGTGGCGTTGCGCGCGCCTTCGATGCGCTGTGCCGACACTTCGGCCGGGAAGCTCATCATGATGTCGGCGGTGGTGAAGTCGGGCCCGGCGAACCAGGGGCCGCGGGCGAGTTCCGCCTCCCAGAAGGCGAGGTTGGTGTTGAGTCGGGGGTCGACGAAGCCGGCATTGATCGCGCCGGTGATCTTGCGCACCAGCGGCCGGATCAGCGCCGGGGTGCGGTCGGGGGCGCGCATCAGCACCAGCTTCATCACCAGCAGCGGCATCGCCGAGCCTTCGGCATAATGCATCCAATAGCGCCAGCGCAGCCGCTCGGGCGTGCCGGCGGCCGGCACCAGCCGGCCCTCGCCATAGCGCTCCAGGATGTAGTCGACGATGGCACCGGTCTCGGCCACGGTGACGTCGCCGTCGGTGATCACCGGCGACTTGCCCAGCGGATGCACCGCCTTCAGGCTGGGCGGCGCTTCCATGGTTGCCGGGTCGCGCTCATAGCGCCGGATCTCGTAGTCGAGCCCCAGCTCTTCCAGCAGCCAGAGCACGCGCTGCGAGCGCGAATTGTTCAGATGATGCACGACGATCATGATGCCTCGACCCCTTGACCCTGTCTCTTGCCGGCGACTGGACCGGCCGCCCCTCATATGTTTACATTGTAAACATTAAGGCGGGCGAGAGGGACGTCAATGGGGGAGACGGGTGCGGCACGACAATCCCACGGCTATCATCACGGCGATCTGAAGCCGGTGCTGATCGCGGCCGCCCGCCGCCTGGTCGAGGCGGACGGCCATGACCGGCTGTCGCTGCGCGAGGTGGCACGCCAGGCGGGCGTCTCGGCCATGGCGCCCTATCGCCATGTCGAGAACCGCGAGGCGCTGCTCGCCGAGCTTGCTGCCCAGGGCTTTCGCGAGCTGGGGGCGGCGCTGAAAGCCGCGGCCGATCAGGGGGTTGATCCCCGGTCGCGATCATTGGCACAGGCGCAGGCCTATGTCGGCTTCGCCCGCGCAAATCCTGGCCTGTTCCGGTTGATGGTGGGGCCGCTCGATCCGGCCCAGAAACAGCTGATCGCCGCCGATGCCGAAGCCGCCCATGCGATGGGGGCGACCCCCGACATCGATCCCGATCTGGCCCGGGCGCGCTGGGCGCTGGTTCACGGCCTGTCGATGCTGATCATCGACGGCCGGCTTGCCATCGCGCCCGGCGACACCGTGCCGGCCATCGTAGCCCGAACTGTTGCGGCCCTCTGGCCCGAGGGAGGGGTTGGCCAGAGCGGGGCCGGTCAGTCGGCATAGATCGCATCGCGCAGGGCATCCGGGAAGGCCCCGGTCATGCCGGCGAGGGCGGTGTTGGTCATCGCCACGACGGTCAGCTTCCGGACCGGATCGACGAACCAGGAATGGCCATAGGCACCACCCCAGGCCCATGTGCCCGGGCTTTGCGGGCTGCCGGCCAGGGCCGGATCGGTCAGCACCGCGGCGCCGAGCCCGAAGGCCCAGCCGGGGCCGGTGACGTCCAGCGGCAGGTTGCCGGTGGCCGGGCGGGCGAAAGCTGCCGCCATCCCGGGGCTCAACACCCCGCCGCCGCCGGTACGGATCGCTTCCAGCAGCGCCAGGACATCGGCGGCGGTCCCCGCCATGCCGGCACCACCCGATGGCCAGGCATCGGGATCGAGGATCCGGCCCGGCGCGTAATGCACGGCGCTGCCGCCGAAGGGCACCGCTTCGGCCGCCGCCATCCGCCGTGGCACGCCGCCCTGTGGGGCGTCGACATAGGGCACCGCCAGCCGCGTGGTGTCGGCGACGGTGAAGCCGGTGTCTTCAAGGCCGAGCGGTTCGGTCACCTTCTCGCGGACCACATCGGGCAGGGTGCGACCGGTTGCAGCCTCGATCAGCCCGCCGGTCACGTCAATCGCCAGCGAGTAATGCCAGGCCGCGCCCGGGCGGCTGCGCAGCGGCACCAGGGCCAGCCGGCGCAGGTTTTCGGCCAGGGTCAGGCCGGGGCGATCATCAAGACCGTCGGAAATGCCCGCCCGGGCATAGGGGCCGTCGGCCGGCTGGAAGAAACCGTAATCGAGCCCGGCGGTGTGGCTGAGCAGCTGGCGCAGCGTGATCACCGGCCGGTCGCCATCGCTGGTCGCCGGCCGAAAGCCGGGCAGATGGCGGGTGATCGGCGCGTCGGGATCCAGAACCCCGTCATCGACCAGGGCCAGCGCCGCCGCCGCCACGAAGGGCTTGCTGACCGAGGCGAAGCGGAAGATCGCATCCTCGCGCATCGGCAGGCCCGCCTCGCGGTCCAGATGGCCGGCGGCGCGGCGATGAACCAGCCGACCGTCCTCGGCGACCAGGATCACCGCACCGGCAATCCGGCCTTCGGCGATCGCCGTGTCGACCACCCGGTCGATCCGGGCGCCCAAGGTCTTCTCTCCCGTGGTCTTGTCACCCGTGGTCTTGTCGTCGGCCGCGGCCGGCGTCAGGGCGAGGGGGAGCGTGACCGCCGCAAGGGATGCGGCGACGGACAGGCTGCGCATGGCGCTTCTCCATTTAAGTAGCAGTCGCTATATTAATGAGCAGATGCCTGTCCCGGCGCAACAGAAATATATATCGATCGCTATGAAAAACCCGTCATCCCCATCGCCGACCCCGCGTCAGGGCCGTGGCCGCCCGCGGAGCTTCGACCGAGACGCGGCCCTGGCCAAGGCCATGCGCCTGTTCTGGGAACGGGGGTACGAGGGCACCTCGGTCGCCGACCTGACCCAGGCGATGGGCATCACCCCGCCCAGCCTCTACGCCGCTTTCGGTTCGAAAGAAGAGCTGTATCGCGAGGTGATGGCTGCCTATCGTGCGGGGCCGGGGCTGTTCACGATCCGCGCGCTGGACGAGGAGCCCGATGCCCGGGCGGCGATCCGGCGGCTGCTGCGCGAAACCGCCATCGCCTTCACCGATCCCTGGCAACCCGCCGGCTGTCTGATCTCCACCGCCCTGATCACCTGCGCGCCCGAGCATGACGCGGTGGCGGCGGAGACCGCACGGCTGCGCCGCGATACCATTGCGGCCATCGCCGCCTGCATCCGCCGCGGCATCGCTGCCGGGCGCTGGCCTGCGGGAACCGATGCCGGGGCGCTCGCCCGGCTTTACGGCGCCGTCATCCAGGGCATGTCGATCCAGGCCCGCGACGGCGCCGGGCGCGAGGAGCTGCTGGCCATGGTCGATCAGGTCATGTCCGATTGAGGCGGTGGCGGATCACCCCTCCGAGCCGGTGCGCCGGGGTGGCGGGGACGCCTCCGCCATCCGTGCGCGGGTGTCGGCATCGACCAGGCGGCGCAGCCGGGCCAGCAACGGATGGCCCTCGGCATAGCGTCGGCCGTAATCCAGGTTGAAGCCGTGATCGAAATCGGGGGCGGTGGCACCCTGATTGTGCTGAATGATGGTTTCCATCTTGTCGAGCGCCTTGACCAGCCGGGCCTCCGGCGTGGCAGCCGCCTCGTAATCATCCCAGAGCGCCAGGAATTCGGCGCGGCGTGCGGCATCCAGCGGTTCCAGCAGGGTGATCAGATCTGCGCGTTCCTGCGCCGCCTTGTCCGGTCCGCCGGTCTGCCGGATCGCCGGCACATCGCCGCCGATCGCCTCGCCCAGATCGTGGATCAGGCAGAGCTTCAGCACGCGCAGCAGGTCGACCGGTTCGCCATCCCGGCCCAGATCCGGGCCCAGCACCATCGCCATCAGTGCCAGACGCCAGCTGTGTTCAGCCGTGCTCTCGTGACGGCCGGAGGCGGTGTAGGAATTGCGCAGGACGTCCTTCAGCTTTTCAGTCTGACGGATAAAGTCGAGGCAGCCATGAAGCTCGGCATCGGTCATGTTTTCCTGTCCGTTCCGAAGGTGGCCGCAAGAGCTGCGGCCTCGGGTGGGACGACTATATATGGGGAGCGTTTCCGGTTTCGTCGCGGGTCATGATGCGGCCACATCGATGAAAGCCTCATGACAAAGCCTCATGACAAGGGGGCATAACGTCATCGTGATCATTACCTCCGGCATAATCGCCGGCGGGGGATCGCCGGTGTCTGATAGGGGCAGGACGGCGGGCAAGGGGCCCCGTCCGGCACTGCTCCCTGAAGGAGACCCGTCATGACCGTCAACCCGACCCTGCTGCGCCGCGTGCTCTGGTTCGATGCCCTGAGCGGGCTTGGCATGGCTGCCCTGTTCCTGATCGCCGGCGGCCTGGTCGCCGAACTGACCGGCCTGCCGCGCGGGCTGCTGGCCGCTACCGGTATCGCCCTGGTCGTGATCGCGGGCGGCATTCTGCTGATTGCGACGCGCGATCCGCTGCCTCGCAAGGCGGTGCGCACGCTCGCCATCCTGAACCTGCTCTGGGTCGTCGACAGCATTGCCCTTCTGGTTCTGGGCTGGGTGGAGCCGACGGGCCCCGGCTATGCGCTGGTCATCGGCCAGGCGGTGGTGGTGGCGGTGCTGGCCGAGCTTCAGCTCCTGGGCCTTCGCCAGCCGCGCCTTGCAACCGCCTGATCACCCTGGATCTTCCCCCGCGGCACCCCATGTCATGAACATGGGGTGTGCGCGCGGCGACAGGGGGGAGGCCCGGAGATGTCCCGTCAGCAAGGCTTGCCGGCCATCGGCCGGGGATGGATCAAGATCGCGGCATCGCTGCTGATCGGCACGGCGTTGGTGGTGGTGGCGGCCGATCACCCGCGGGCGGATCATCCGGCCCGGACCGCGGTTCCCGTGGCCGTGGCGGCCGATGCGGCCGAGCGGTCGGCGGTGATCGCGGCCATCGACCGTCAGCTTGCGGCGCTGGCCCGCGACGATGCCGCCGCGGCCTTCGCCATGGCGGCACCCGCCATCCAGGCCCGGTTCGGCACGCCCGATCGCTTTCTGCGCATGGTGCACCATGCCTATCCGGCCGTGATCCGGCCCGTGCGGGTCGATTATGGCCCGGCCTGGCGCCTTGCCGACGGCCGCTTCGTGCAGCGGGCCATGCTGCAGACCCGCAAAGGCGGGGTGGTGATGGCGGTCTACACGCTGCAGATGGTCGACGGTCAGCACCGCATCACCGGCTGTTTCCTGTTCGACACCCCGGCCGAGGCGGTCTGATCCGACCGCCGCTGCCGCGCGATCCCCGGCGTTGACCTTCATTCTGATTCGTATCATCGTAAGTTACGAATTAGGAGCCGGAGGACAGCATCTCATGTCGGACACCCCTGCCGATGGCGGCACGGCCGATCTCGTCAGCCATTTCTGCAACCCCCAGGCGGTGGCCGCCTATGCCGACGGCCCGCGGCGCTTCGTGCCGGGGCTGGAGGCGCTGCACCGCATGACCTGGCTGCTGCTGGCCGAACGGGTGCCGGCCGATGCCCGGATCCTGGTTCTGGGCGCCGGGGGCGGGCTGGAGCTGAAGGTCATGGCCGAGGCGCAGCCCGGCTGGCGCTTCACCGGCGTGGATCCATCATCCGAAATGCTGGGGCTGGCCCGCCGCACGCTGGGGAATCTGGCCGCGCGGGTGGATCTGGTCCAGGGCTATATCGACGATGCGCCCGAGGGGCCCTTCGATGCCGCGACCTGCCTGCTGACCCTGCATTTTCTGGACGCGGCCGAACGCCGGCGGACGGTGGCCGGGATCCACCGCCGCCTGGTGCCCGGCGCGCCGTTCGTCGCCGCCCATTCCAGCTTTCCGCAAGGGGCGGCGGAACGCGATCTCTGGCTGTCGCGCTATGCCGCCTATGCGGTGTCGATGGGCGCGGATGTCGAACAGACCAACGGTGCCCGCGAAGCGGTGCGCCGCAGCCTGATGACCTTCGACCCCGCCACCGACACCGCGATCCTGGAGGAGGGCGGCTTCCGCGACGTCAGCCCGTTCTTCGCCGCCTTCACCTGGCGGGGCTGGGTCGCGACCGCCTGAGGCGCTCAGCCGCGCGCCTTCCGCCCGGTCCAGTGCCGTTCCAGATTGGCGACCAGCGCCGGGCTCAGATGGCAGACCGCCACCTCGCGGGTATAGGTCGCAAGATAGGCGCGAAACAGGTCCAGCGGTTCCTGGGCCACCCGGAAGGCGCGGCGGTTGCCGGCGATCGAGACCACGCCGCCATCGACCAGATCGGCCGCCACCTCGTCGATCGCCGTCTCCAGCCCGTCGGGTTCGGCCACGCGGTCGATCAGCAGCCGGGCTTCGGGCTCGTCCACGCGGATGGTGCGGCCGTTCATGATGATCTGGCGGGCCAGCCGGTCGCCCATGATCCGCGGCAGGCGCAGATTGGTGCAGCCCGGCACCAGCCCTTCCTTGCGGGCGGGCACGTTGAACCAGCTGCCGGCCTCTGCCACCACCGCGTCGCAGACCAGCAGCGCCTGGGTGGCGGCGCCGATCGCGAAGCCGTCGATCACCCCGATCCAGGCCTTCTCGCGCGTCTCGGCCAGTTCGTCGGGCAGGCGGTCGGGGGCCGCCAGGCCGCGGAAGACCTTGGCGACCCAGCCCATTTCGCGCTCGATATACATCACATAGGGCACGCGGCCCTCGTAGAGATCGGTGAGGTTCAGTCCGGCCCCCGCCAGCCGGCGCCCGGCATAGCGGGGATGGTCGACCACGCCGCCGCGCAGGATGCAGGCGGTGCTCTCTTCGTCCAGCAGGGCGGCATCGACCGCATGTTCCAGCGCGTCGATGGTGGGCACGTCCTCGGCATTCAGCCGGCCGGCATTGCGGTTCTCCACCACCAGCAGCCGGCCGTACCGTTCCACCCGGACCAGCCCCAGATCCAGCACGTCGTCCCGGGCGAGCCGCGCGGCATTGGCGGCGGCCTCGGGGCGGGGCAGCTGCATCGCATGGCAAAGATGCAGGCCGCGGGCGCGGTCGGCGAAGATCGCCTGCAGGAACAGCGCCTGGGCCATCTCCACCCCGGTCTTGGCCGAAAGCGGCCGGGCGGCTTCTGCTGCAAGGGTCTGCGCATCGGGCAGCAGCTCGGGGGCGGCTTCCGCCCCCGCGGTCAGCAACTCCCCCACGCGCAGGAACCGGCTGCCATTGCCGGTCAGGTGGTCGTAGAGCGCGCGGGCGTCGATGGCGCGCCGCGCGTCGAGCGGCCGGGTATCGGTCATTGCGGGGACCCCTTCAGTGTCGCCAGGCCGCGGGCGACGATTTCCTTCATCACCTCGTTGGAGCCGGCATAGATCCGCTGGGCGCGGGCATCGACATACATCTGTGCCAGCGGGTGTTCGGCCATGTAGCCCGCCCCGCCGAAGACCTGCAGGCAGGCATCGACCACCCGGCCCTGCATCTCGGTGGTCCAGAGCTTGGCCATGGCCGCGGTTTCGGCGTCCAGCCGGCCCTCGATGATGCGGGCGATGCAGTCGTCGACCAGCACCCGGCCGGTATGGGCTTCGGTGCGGGCATCGGCCAGGGCGAAGCGCAGCGCCTGATGGTCGATCAGCGGCCGGCCGAAGGTCTCGCGGGTCATGGCATGGTCGACGGCGAGTGCCAGCGCGCGCTCGGCAAAAGTCACCGCCTGCACCGCGATGATCAGGCGTTCATAGGCCAGCTGTGACATCAGCTGGCCGAACCCCAGACCGTCGGCCGCCCCCAGCCGGTTGGTGGCCGGCACGATCATGTCGTCGAAAAAGAGTTCCGAGGTGTCCTGGCCGCACTGGCCCATCTTGGCCAGCCGCCGGCCGCGGCGGAAGCCGGGCAGGTCGTCGGTTTCCAGCACCAGCAGGGTGACGCCTTTCGCGCCCGCCGCCGGGTCCACGGTCGCCACCAGCAGGATCAGATCGGCCGAGGCGCCGTTGGAGATGAAGGTCTTGGAGCCCGAGACCAGATAATGGTCCCCCTGCGGCCGGGCGGTGGTGCGCACCGCCTTCAGATCCGATCCGTTGCCGGGCTCGGTCATGGCGATGGCGCCGATCCGCCGCCCGGCGGCAAGGTCCGGCAGCCAGCGGCGCTGCTGTTCGGGCGTGCCATAGGCGCGGATATAGCCCGCGCAGCATTCATGCACGCCCTTGCAGAAGGATGTGTCGCCGATCCGCGCCAGCTCTTCGTAAACGATCGCCTCGGTTGCGAAACTGCCGCCGCCGCCGCCCAGATCCGGGTCGTGTTCGGTCAGCAGCAGGCCCATCGCACCCGCCGCCGTCCAGGCCTGGCGGTCGACGATGCCCTGCGCGCGCCAGGCGTCGAGCCGGGGCACGAATTCCGTGGCCAGAAAGCCACGCACGGCGTGGCGGAAGATGCGCAGCTCCTCTTGCGCCGACCAGGCGGGCTCCATCCGTCACGCCTCCGCGGCTTCGGGCTGGCGGGCGGGTTCGCGCGCGGCGCTGTCCCAGAGCGGATCGAGCAGGCCCGCCAGCAGCCGGGCGCGCATCTCGCGCCGCCGGATCTTGCCCGACGAGGTTCTGAGGATGGTGTTGGGCCTCAGGATCACCAGCCGGTCCAGGCGCAGTTCCAGGGCCGCCGCCACCGCTTCGACCGCATCGGCGAAGATTTCGGGCCCGTTCAGGCGGCGCATGCGCTCGCGCTCGGCCTCGATCATCGCCACCACCGTCTCGCCATCCGGTCCATCTACCGACACCGCAGCCGCGGCCCCGGCGGCGAGATCGGGGCAGGCGGCGGTGATCGCGGTCTCGACATCCTGCGGGTAGTGATTGCGGCCGCGGATGATGATCAGTTCCTTGATCCGGCCGGTGACGTAAAGCTCGCCGTCGATCCGGCAGCCCAGATCGCCGGTGCGCAGCCAGCGGCGGTCGTCGCCGGGCAGGCGGGCGCCGAAGACCTCGTCGGTCAGCTCAGGGCGCTGCCAGTAGCCGCGGGCCAGGCTGGTGCCGGTGACCAGGATTTCCCCGATCCGGCCGTCGGGCAGGGTGCGGCCGGTTTCGGGGTCGGCGATCGCGACCGCCAGCCCCTGGCCCGGCCGGCCGCACCCCACCAGCCGGCGGGGCGGGGTGATGGCGCCCGCGACCGGCGGCACCACCCGGCCCAGATCGAGCGCGCTGCCGTCCACGTCGATGACCGGCGGCGCGATGCCCTGGCTGCCGCCCGAGATCATCAGCGTCGTCTCGGCCATGCCATAGCAGGGATAAAAGGCGTCGGCACGGAAGCCGTAGGGGGCGAAGGTGGCGGCGAAGCGCTCCAGCGTCTCGGCCCGGACCGGCTCGGCGCCGTTATAGGCGACGCTCCATGACGACAGGTCCAGCCCCTCGCAGAGATCGGGGCGGAAGCGGCGCACGCACAGGTCGTAGCCGAAATCGGGGCTGCCGGCGGTGGTGGCCTTCCAGTCGGAAATCGCCCTGAGCCAGCGCATCGGCTTCTGCAGGAAGGCGGCGGGCGCCATCAGCACCGACGGAATGCCCAGCCAGAGCGGCTGAAGCAGGTTCCCGACCAGCCCCATGTCGTGATAGAGCGGCAGCCAGCCGGCGAAAACCGTTTCGGGCCCATGGCCCATGGCGCGGCGGATCAGCCGCTGATTGGCCGCAAGCGCGCCGTGGCTGACCATCACCCCCTTGGGATCACCGGTCGAGCCCGAGGTGTATTGCAGGAAGGCGAGATCGTCGGGCCCGACGGCGGGTGCACGCGGCAGCAGGTCTTCGGGCAGGGTCGCCATCTCGTCGGTCGCCAGGATCCGGGCGGCGGCGATGGCGCCGGCCCCCTCGGCGCCGGCCTCGGCAAAGCGGGGTTCCAACTGGGCGCGCTGGTCCCCGGCGATCAGGATCACCCGGGCGCCACAGCCCGAGACGATGGCCCCCAGCCGGTCGAGCGACTGGTTGCGGCGCGGCGGATAGGCCGGCACCGCAACCAGACCCGCAACCAGACAGCCGAAAAAGGCTTCGATGAACCCCATGCCCGGCTGATGCAGCAGCAGGGCCCGGTCTCCCGGTTCCGCCACCGCCAGCAGGCCGCGGGCGATCGCCCGGGCGCGGGCACCGAGCCCGGCATAGTCGATCCGGGCCTGTTCGCGCTCGCCATCGGCCAGGAAGACATAGGCCAGCGCGTCGCCGCGGTCGCGGGCCAGGTCTTCAAGGCGGTGGACCAGGGTGGTGGCGGTGGTATCGGCGGTCATCGACGCCCCCTTCGCTCAACCGGCCTTGCGGAAGCCGATCCGGGCCAGGTTCATGGCGCCGGTGTGGAAGCCGATCATGAACACGCCGCAATACTTCTCGAACCGATCGACCACGGCGGGGCCGACGATGGCTTCGGCCGCCGCGCGATTGGCCCGAAGCCCGTCGAGCCAGCTCTGGAAGGTGCGGACATACATCTCGCGGTCGCACCGCAGGCGCTCCACCTCGAACAGGCGGTCGCAGCCTTCCATGATCTCGTGCAGCCGCGGCAGGTCGCTGTCGGGGAAGACTTCGGCGGCGCAGAAGGCGCTGAAATCCGCCTTGGTCGCCCGGCCGTAGACGATGGTCTGGATCGACATCCGCCCGCCCGGCTTCAGCCAGGAATGGGCGCGTTCGAAGAAGGCGCGATAGCCGGCCTTCTTCTCCGCCTCGGTCGAATCCAGCCGGGCGAAATGTTCGAAGGCCTCCAGCGACACGATGGCGTCATAGGGCGCCTCGGGCTCGAACCCCGCCCAGGGGGTCAGAGCGACTTCGAGCCTGGGGTCGCCGAAGCTCGTCACATGGGTGCGATGGGCCTCGGTCATGGTCATGCCGGTGACGTGGCCTGCGCCCCGTTCCGCCAGCCGCCGCATCATCGAACCCCAGCCGCAGCCGATATCCAGCACCCGCTCCGCGCCGGCGGCATGGGCCTGATCGATGTGGAAGTCCAGCTTGCGGGTCTGGGCGGCCAGGAAGCCCGCCGGATCATCGGTATCGCCGGCCTCGTAGAGCGCACAGGAATAGGTCAGCGACGGGTCGAGCCACAGACCGAAGAAGTCGGTCCCGATGTCGTAATGCGAACGCAGCGCATCCGACGACGTGCCGGGGTGGCCGCCGGCGGGGCTGGTGGGATGGATCTGGTTGGTATCAGGTGACATGGCGCGAACTCCGGTCGGGGCACGGCCTCAGCCGGCAAGGGCGGCTGCAAGATCCTGGACGGTGGGGTGATCGTAGGCGAGCGTGGGCTCCACCTTGCGGCCGAGCCATTCTTCCAGCTCGCCGGTCATCGAAACGACGGCGAGCGAATCGACGCCCATGCGCTCGAAGCGTTCGGTCCGGCGGATTTCGGAGCGATCGCGGCCCAGGCGGTCGGCCAGATAGTCGACGAGCCAGGCCTCGATGGCCGCGGCATCGGGGCGGGTGGCCGCCTGGGCACCAGCGGCGGCCTGCTGGGCGCCAGGAAGCGTGGTCTGGGTGTTCATGGAACAAGTCTCCGGCTGCGGGCTGCGCCCGGCGTTGGAAGGGTCAGAGAGGCTGGAAAACACTCAATCCTGGGTTGATATGCGCATGATATACGCTTGAGACCAGAGAAAATTTCGCGTCCAGCGCGATAATTTCTGATCAGCCCACCCGGGGTGAGATGCGGCCGCAATCAGGGCGGTCGGGCGGGGCGTTCAGGCCGTCACGCGGTCGTCGTCGTCGACCTGCATGCCTGCGGCGGCTGCGGCGCGCTTGGCGCTTATGCTCTCGGGCAGGGGGCGGCGGACATTCCAGGCAAGCCCCACGGCTTCCAGGCTGCGGATGATCCACCAGCCGATATCCACCTCCCAGACCGCCAGGCCGAAGCGGGCGGAGGTGGGGAAGGCATGGTGGTTGTTGTGCCAGGCCTCACCCAGGGTCGGCAGGGCGATCGGCCACAGATTGGTCGACGTGTTCCGGCCGCCGAAGGGCCGGGTGCCGATCATGTGGGTGAGCGAATTGATCGCATTGGTGAAGTGGTAGCTGAGGGTCAGCCGCACCGCGCCGCCCCACAGCAGGCCCAGCACCGCGCCCTGGATGCCGCCGATGGCGAGCGCACCGGCGAGCGCCGGCAGGATCAGCCCCAGGGCCACCCACCACAGATAGCGCTGGTTGATCCACATCAGCAGCCGGTCGCGGGTCAGGTCGCGGGTCACGGCGAAGACATCCGCCGGGCGGTGGCTGAAGGTCCAGCCGGCCTGGGCGTGCCAGAACCCTTCCCAGCGCCCCAGCTGCCGCCCGTTCGCGATCCGCGGGCTGTGCGGGTCGCCGTCACGGTCCGAACGGATGTGATGGACCCGGTGATTGGCCGCCCAGTAGATCGCCGGTCCCTGGGCCGCCATGCAGCCGAGCACGGCGAATACCGCCCGCAGCCATGGCGTGGTCTCGAAGGCGCGATGGGCGAACAGCCGGTGCAGCCCGACGGTGATGCCCGCATAGGTGGCCATATAGGACACGAGCAGAATCATCAGGGCCGCGGCCGGGACGCCGCCGTCATGGACGGCGAGGCCGATGGCGATCAGGCTGCCGATGGCCGGCAGCACCAGGATCGCGAAGGCGTGGCGGGCCTGGGCCCGCCTGAGGCGCGGATCCAGACCGCTCCCCGCTTTGGGGCGGACCGATCCACTGGTCGGCGTGTCAGACGACATCATCCCCCCTTCGTCCGCACCCGTCTGCCGGCTGCGGTCGTTTCAAACCCTGATGTTGCTTTGAATCCTATATGAACAACCCTTGCGAGAAATATCAAGCGCTGTCGGGGACGTGTCGCGGGATGCAACGCCTTATGGTTGTGGGTTGCGTCAGTCGGCCGGGGCGGGGCGAATGCCGGGCGGGCCGGCCACCGGCAGGATCACCCGGGCGATGGTGCCCCTGCCGGGGCTGCTGTCCAGGCGGATATCCCCACCCATCAGCAGGCAGAGCCGCCGGCAGATCGGCAGGCCCAGCCCCGTGCCGCCATAGGTGCGGGCGATGGAGGCATCGGCCTGGATGAAATCTTCGAAAACCCGGGCGAGCTGCGCCTCGGTCATGCCGATGCCGGTATCGGTGACCGTAATTTCGACCAGGTCGCCCCGGCCGTCGACGGAGCCGAGCCGTCGGGCGGCCAGGGTCACCGCGCCGCCGCGGGTGAATTTGCAGGCATTGGACAGAAGGTTCAGCACCACCTGCCGCAGCCGGGTGACATCGCCTTTCAACGTGCCGATGTCGTTGGGGATCTGCGTCTCGAACCGGTTGGTGTTCCGGCGGGCCAGCGGCCGGCAGGTGTGCACCAGCTCGCGCAGCAGGCCGTGGAGATCCACCTCGTCGACCATCAGATCCAGCCGGCCGGCCTCGATCTTGGCCATGTCGAGGATGTCGTCGATCAGCTTCAGCAGATGGGAACCGGCATGGTGAATGTCGGCGGCGTATTCGGCATAGCGCTGCGGCGCCTGATCGCCCAGCAGCTGATCGCGGATGATTTCGGAAAAGCCCAGGATCGCGTTCAGCGGGGTGCGCAACTCGTGGCTGACCCGGGCCAGGAATTCCGATTTGGCGGTGTTGGCGCGCTCGGCTTCCAGGCGGGCGGCGATCGCGATCTCGCGGGCACGGATCGCCACCTCGCGGGCCTCCGCCAGCTGCTGGGTCTGGCGGGCCAGGTGGTCGCGCGCCATCTTCAGCTCGATCTCGCGCTGCTTGATGTCGGTGATGTCGCTGCGCAGGCCGAAAAAGCCGACCCCCGGCACCCTGACCTCGCGGACCAGATGCCAGCGTCCGGCGGTCAGCTGCTCGAAGGGCTGGGGCTGCGGGTTGTGCAGCCGGTGGCGGCGCTTGGCGATATAGGCATCCGGATCAGTCCGGGCCAGCGGATCGAGCACGACACCCGGTGCCACCATGCTGTGGCGGATGACGTCTTCGAAGCTCTGGCCCATCAGCTCCCCGACCGGGGGCATATAGGGGAAGAAATCGCAATAGGCCTGATTGACGAAGGCGACGTGATCATCGGTGTCGTAGATGATCACCGCTTCCGGAATCCGGTTGACCGCCATGCGCAGCAGCCGGTCGGCGTGCTGCACGCGGTCTTCCATCGCGTCGTCGAGGGCTTCTCCGTCAGCCATGAGAGAGGGGTCCGGTGGTTCAGGATGACAGACCGGGGATGTGGCACGACCGCGTCACATTTGATCCGTATGCATTGCATGATGGTGCCGTGATCACCATCAGGTTGCAATGTGAGTCGACATTTGCCCCTCGCAAAATGCCGCAGTGCAGGGACGACCATCCGCAACCCTTGCGGCGTGCGGGATCTGCCCGCCTGTCCCCCGAACGACGACACCCCGGCAGGTTGCCCTGCCGGGGTGTGTCGATCGGACATACCGAAGTTGGTCGGAGTGGCAGGATTCGAACCTGCGGCCCCCGCCTCCCGAAGACGGTGCTCTACCAGGCTGAGCTACACTCCGGTGCGTCCGTGGGGCGCCTTATAGCGGGATCCGGCGGCCCCTGCAAGCAGGTTTTCGATCAGAATCCGCGGGCGATGCAGAACGAGATCAGTTCGTCCAGGGTGCGGCGTTCGATCCCGTCGGCGAAGCCCTGCAACGAGGCGCGGGCGATCTCGCCGTAAGTCTCGGCGCGGCGCAGGGTTTCGCCGAAAGCGTCGTGGCGGCGCATCAGCTCGATGGCCTGTTCCAGGTCGCCCTCGCGCTGGTCCAGCTCTTCCATGGTCCGGGACCAGAAGGCCCGTTCCTCGGCCGTGCCGCGCTCGTGGGCCACGATCACCGGCAGGGTGATCTTGCCTTCGCGGAAATCGTCGCCGATGGTCTTGCCCAGCGCCGCCTGCTCTGCCGAATAGTCCAGCAGGTCGTCGGTCAGCTGGAAGATCACGCCCAGCGCCATGCCGTAGCGCGCCAGCGCTTCGATATCCGCAGCCGGACGGTCGGCGACCACCGGGCCGATCTGGCAGGCGGCCTCGAACAGCTTCGCGGTCTTGCTTTCGATGACGCGCAGATAGGCCGCTTCGTCGGTTTCCAGATCATTGGAGGTGAGCAGCTGCATCACCTCGCCCTCTGCAATCACCGCCGAAGCATCCGAGAGGATGCGCAGCACCTCCAGAGAGCCGTCGCGGGTCATCAGCTGAAAGGCGCGGCTGAACAGGAAGTCGCCGACCAGCACGCTGGCCTTGTTGCCGAAGACCGCATTGGCGGTGGCCTTGCCGCGCCGCAGCTCGCTTTCGTCCACGACATCGTCATGAAGCAGCGTGGCGGTGTGGATGAATTCCACACAGGCCGCCAGCGGCACATGGCGGTCGCCGGCATAGCCGCAGAGCCGGGCCGACATCAGCAGCAGCAGGGGCCTGAGCCGCTTACCGCCGGACGAGACGATATGGCCGGCCAGCTGGGGGATGAGCCCCACCTGGCTCTGCATGTTGTCGATGATGACCTGATTGACACGCTTCAGGTCATCTGCCACCAGAGCCTGAAGGGTCGAGAGGACCTCTTGCGAGGAATGTGCGCGCGCATCCACGAGAGAGCAGCCGATCCGTCTTGTTTCAGGGCAACGTTGAAAAAGAGGGCAACGTTGGACCCGGGGCCGGCAGGGCTTGACGCTCCGCACGGCGCTGGGGAGCATATGAAGTGGCGCGCGGCGCGGTCAAGATGCGCAGCGACGCGAGGGGTGGGTATAGTGTGTCGCCGCACATCCTGCCGCGCTCGTGTGCGTTGCACAAGCCGCTGCGCGTATGTCCGGTGCCCGTCACCGTCTCTTCACCTCGCCCCCTCCCTTCCGCGCCCTCCGTTCAGCGCCCTTCGTTCAGCGCCTGACCGGGAGGCGGCCATGACCTCACCTTCCCGGGATCGCCGATGATGGATGTCGTATTGCTGACCACCGATCCGGTGCGCCTGTCCTGGGCACGCGCGGTTCTGGCCGCCGAAGGCATCGACAGCCTGGTCTTCGACGAACAGATGAGCCTGGCCGAAGGCTCCATCGGTGCCTTTCCGCGCCGGCTGATGGTGGATGACGCCCTGGCGCCGCGCGCCCGCCGCCTGCTCGACGAGGCGGCGCAGGGGCTGGGGGAGACCGCGCCGATCTCGGCTCCGCCGCGCCGGCCTGCACCGCAGGCCACCGGCGGTCTGGCCGGGCTGGTGGCGCGCATGCTGGGGCCCCGACGGTGAACATGGCGACGCCGATCGATCTTCAGGACAGGCTCGCCCGGCACGGCATCGATCCGTCGACGGTCAGCCTGGATCATCTTCTGGGCCGGCGGGTGCAACTCGTTCAGTTCATCCGCGGCTATCGCGCCGCGGTCGACCCGGTGCTGCTGGCCGCCGCCGTGCCGGCGGAACCGGGGCAGCGGGTGCTGGATCTGGGCCTCGGCGCCGGTGCGGCCGGTCTCTGCCTCGCCGCCCGTGTGCCCGGGCTCAGGCTGGTCGGCGTGGAACGCGATGCGGGTGCAGCCGCGCTTGCGCGGGTGAATGCGGGGCTCGCCGGTGCGGCGCTGACCGTGGTGGAGACGGATGTCGGTGCCCGGCTGCAGGGACCGGACGACCCGCGGGCAGAGCCCTTCGACCATGTTCTGACCAACCCGCCGTTTCTCGAGGAGGTCCGCGCCGATCCGCCGCCGGATCCCGGCCGCCGCGCCGCCCATGTCGAGGACGGGATCGGCCTCGGCGCCTGGATCGCCGCCGGGCTGAAGCGGCTGAAGCCCGGCGGCAGCTTCACCATCGTCATGCGCGCCGACCGGCTGGCCGGGATCCTGACCGCGCTGGCCGGGCCCGCCGGTGACATCCGCGTTCTGCCGGTGCACACGGTGGACGACGGCCGGCCGGCCGGCCGGGTGATCGTTCAGGCCCGCAAGGGCCGGCGGACGCCGCTCACCCTGCTGGCGCCGCTGGTGCTGGCGGGGGAGGAGCGGGACTGGACGCCGCCGGTCCGGGCGGTGCTGGAGGATGCGGCGCCGCTGCCGCTTGCTGCGCCCTCCCGGCGTTGACAGCCGCTGCCCGCCACTCGATATGATCCCCCAACCTCTTTATCCGGGAGACATGCCGCCTTGACCGACAAGCCCAGCCGCTTCCGCCGCCTGCTCCGCCTGCTGCCGGTGAAGCGGTTCCGCAATCCGCCGCCGGTCGTGGCCGTGCTGCGGCTCGAGGGCATGATCATGTCCGGCCGCAGCTTCCAGGCGAACCTGTCATACGAGGCGGTGAAGCCGCTGATCGAGCGTGCCTTCAAGCTGCCCGAGGCGAAGGCCGTGGCGCTGGTGATCAATTCCCCCGGCGGCTCGCCGGCCCAGTCCTCGCTGATCTGGAAGCATATCCGGGCGCGCGCCGCAGAAAGGAAGCTGCCGGTGATCGCCTTCGTCGAGGACGTCGCGGCGAGCGGCGGCTACTGGCTGGCGATGGCCGGCGACGAGATCTTCGTCGACGAGACCTCGATGGTCGGCTCGATCGGCGTGGTGTCGGCCGGCTTCGGCTTCGACCGGGCCATGGCGCGGCTCGGGCTCGACCGCCGGGTCTATACCATGGGCAATTCCAAGATGCGGCTCGACCCGTTCCAGCCCGAGAAGGCCGAGGATATCGCCTGGCTGGGCGGCATTCAGGAACAGGTGCACCAGCGCTTCATCGAGGTGGTGCGCGAGCGCCGGGGTGAGCGACTTCAGAAAGCCGGTGATACGCCGCTGTTCGAAGGCGATGTCTGGGTCGGCGCGCGGGCCGTGGAACTGGGGCTGGCCGACGGGCTGGGCGATCTGCGCAGCGTGATGCGCAGCCGTTTCGGCGACGCGGTCCGCTTCGCCATGATCCAGGAGCGCAGCGGCCTGTTCGGCCGGGTGAGGCTGGGCTTGCAGGCCGAGCGCGCCGGTTCGGCCGCCATTGCCGGGCTGGTCGAGCAGGTCGAAGCCCGCGCGCTCTGGTCGCGCTACGGTCTTTAGAGGACGCGGTATCATGCTCAGCCTGTCGAAAATTCTGCTGCTGGTGCTGGTGGTGCTGGCCGTGTTCACCGGGGCCCGGCTGGCGCGGGTTTTCGGCCAGCGGCGCGAGGCGATCCGCCGCGAAGACCGGCGGGAACCCCGCCATGTGCCGCGCCGCCGCCGGGCCGCGCGCGAGGTGGCCGATGCCGACCGCTGCGCCCGCTGCGGCAGCTTCGTGGTGCCCGGCGCCGGCCCCTGTGGCCGCGTCGACTGCCCGATCGGATAAGGCCCGATCGGGCAGGGCTGCATCCTTTGCGTGCATTTAAGGCATTAACCAACCCTTAATCATAGATGCGCCGCCGCATCTCCCCCGGAAACGGGGGGAAGGCGGGGCGGCCCGGCTGCGCACGCATCTTGCGCGAAGCGCGCGATCCTTGACCCTCAACCGGCCGGCGGCTATGTTCGCGCCGCACCAAACGAACCGGTCGGCGGCAGGATTGCCGACACGCATCAGCGGGCTGAGCATGGCGACAGAGCGCAAAGGCGCGCCGTCTTTCCAGGAGATCATTCTCCGTCTCCAGCACTATTGGTCGGAGCGGGGCTGCGTCATCATGCAGCCCTATGACATGGAAGTCGGCGCAGGAACTTTCCATCCGGCCACCACGCTCAGGGCACTTGGCCCCGAGGCCTGGAATGCGGCCTATGTTCAGCCGTCGCGCCGCCCTTCCGACGGCCGCTATGGCGAGAACCCCAACCGGCTGCAGCATTATTACCAGTTCCAGGTGATCATGAAGCCGTCGCCCGAGAACCTGCAGGAGCTGTATCTGGGCAGCCTGGCGGTTCTGGGGATCGACCCGCTGGTCCATGACATCCGCTTCGTCGAGGACGACTGGGAAAGCCCGACCCTCGGCGCCTGGGGGCTTGGCTGGGAAGTCTGGTGCGACGGCATGGAGGTGTCGCAGTTCACCTATTTCCAGCAGGTCGGCGGCATCGAATGCGAGCCGGTCTCGGGTGAGCTGACCTATGGCCTGGAACGCCTGGCGATGTTCATCCAGGGCGTGGAGAACATCTACGACCTGGCCTATAACGACCGCGGCGTTCGCTATGGCGACATCTTCCTCAGGGCCGAGCGCGACTATTCGGCGCACAATTTCGAACACGCCGACACAGGCATGCTGTTCCGGCACTTTGCCGATGCCGAGGCCGAATGCGCCCGCCTTCTGGCGGCACGTCTGGCCCAGCCGGCCTATGACCAGTGCATCAAGGCCAGCCATCTCTTCAACCTGCTGGATGCGCGCGGCGTGATCAGCGTGACCGAGCGTGCGGCCTATATCGGCCGGGTGCGGGCGCTGGCCAAGGGCTGCTGCGAGGCCTGGATTGCGGGCAGCCCCTCCGTCTCCGCCGCCGGAAAGGCCTGATCCCATGGCCGAACTGCTTCTCGAACTTCTGTCGGAAGAGATCCCCGCCCGCATGCAGGGCCGGGCCGCCGACGATCTGGCGCGCCTGGTGACCGAGCGGCTGACCGCCCAGCGGATCACCTTCGGCCGGGCCGAGGCCTTTTCGACCCCGCGCCGCCTGACCCTGGTGATCCACGATCTGGCCGAGGCCCAGCCCGACCGGGCGGAAGAGCGCCGCGGCCCGCGGGTCGGTGCGCCCGAACAGGCGCTGGCGGGGTTCCTCGCCGCCAACAATGCCGACCGTTCGTCGCTGATCGAGCGCGAGACGCCCAAGGGCAGCTTCTGGTTCCTCGACGTGTTCGAGGCGGGCCGCCCGACCATCGAGGTGCTGCCCGAGCTGATCACGGGTGCGCTCGCCGATCTGCCCTGGCCCAAATCCATGCGCTGGGGGGCCCATCAGATCCGCTGGGTGCGGCCGCTGCGCTCGATCCTCTGCCTGTTCGGCGGCGCGGTCGTGCCGGTGCGCTTCGGTCATCTGACCGCGGGCAACATCACCCAGGGCCATCGCTTCCTGGCGCCGGCCACCATCGAGGTGCATGATTTCGCCGGCTATCGCGCGGCGCTGGCCGGCGCCCATGTGGTGCTGGACGCGGCCGAGCGGCGGCGGAAGATCGCATCGGATGCCGCGGCACTCGCTTCCGATCTGGGGCTGATGCTGCGCGCCGATGAAGGCCTGCTGGAAGAGGTGGCCGGGTTGGTCGAATGGCCGACCGTGCTGGCTGGCCGTATCGACGATGCCTTCATGGATGTGCCGTCCGAGGTTCTGGTCTCGGCCATGCGCACCCATCAGCGCTATTTCGTCGCCGAGGATGCCCGTGGCCGTCTGGCGCCGGTCTTCGTGCTGGTGAGCAACCTCGCCCCCGATGCCGAGGGGGCGAAGGTGATCGTCCACGGCAATGAACGGGTGCTGCGCGCCCGCCTCGCCGACGCCAAATTCTTCTGGGATACCGACCGTCAGACCCGCCTGGATGCGCGTCTCGACCGGCTGCAGGCGATCCTGTTCCAGGCGAAGCTCGGCACCGTCGCCGACAAGGCCGGGCGGATCGCGGCGCTGGCCCGACAGCTGGCGGCCCATGTGCCGGGTGCCGATCCGGCGCTGGCGGAGCGGGCGGGCCGACTGGCCAAGGCCGATCTCGTCACCGGCATGGTCGGCGAATTCCCCGAGATCCAGGGCATCATGGGCCGCTACTACGCGACCCATGACGGCGAGTCCGTCGAGGTCGCCCAGGCGATCGGCGATCACTATGCGCCGGTCGGCGCATCCGACGGCGTGCCGACCGCCCCCTTGTCGGTGGCGGTGGCGCTGGCCGACAAGCTCGACACCCTGGCCGGCTTCTTCGCGATCGACGAGAAGCCGACCGGCTCGAAGGACCCCTATGCGCTGCGCCGTGCGGCGCTGGGCGTGCTGCGCATCCTGATCGAGACCGGCGTGCGCCTGCCGCTCAAGGCGGCGATTTCGGCGGCAGCCGAAGGCTACCGGCCGATCCTCGGCGAGATCGACACGGGTCGCCTGCATGGTGATCTGATGGGCTTTTTCGCCGATCGGTTGAAGGTCTTGATGCGCGACCGTGGCGTGCGCCATGATCTGATCGCGGCGACGCTGGCGGGTGTGGATGACGACGACGTCGTCCGGCTGCTGGCGCGCGTGCGGGCCCTGCAGTCATTCCTGGACGGCGAGGATGGGGCGAACCTGCTGGCGGCGTACCGGCGGGCGAGCAACATCGTGCGTATCGAAGAGAAGAAGGACGGGACGACCTATGGTGGCGACGCCGATGCGGCGCTGCTGGTCGAACCCGAAGAGGTGGCGCTTCACGGCGCCCTCGTGCAGGCGCGGGCGGATATCGCTGCGGCGCTGGCCGGGGAGGAGTACGAGCGGGCGATGACGGCTCTGGCGGGGATCCGGGTGCCGGTCGACGCGTTCTTCGACCGTGTGACGGTCAATTGCGATATGCCGGAGCGTCGGCGCAACCGGCTCCACCTGCTGTCCGAGATCCGGGCGGCGCTGGAAGCCGTGGCCGATTTTTCGAAGATCGAAGGGTGAGTCGACCGATGACCAAGTGGGTGTACAGTTTCGGCCGCAACGGCTCCGAAGGCACCGCTGACATGCGTAATCTTCTCGGCGGCAAGGGTGCGAACCTGGCCGAGATGAGCAATCTGGGCCTGCCGGTTCCGCCCGGTCTGACGATCACCACCGAGGTCTGCACCTATTATTACGCCAACGGCCAGAGCTATCCGGCCGAGCTTGAGGCGCAGGTGTCGGAAGCGCTGGCCAAGGTCGAGACCGAGATGGGCATGCGCTTCGGCGATGCCGAGAACCCGCTGCTGGTCTCGGTCCGCTCCGGTGCCCGCGCCTCGATGCCCGGCATGATGGATACGGTGCTGAACCTGGGCCTCAGCCCGGTGACGGTCGAAGGCCTCGCCCGCCGCAGCGGCGACGAGCGCTTCGCCTATGACAGCTATCGTCGCTTCATCCAGATGTATTCCGACGTCGTACTCGGCGTCGACCACAGCTTCTTCGAGGACCGGCTGGAGGCGCGCAAGGAAGAGCGCGGCTACCATCTCGACACCGAGATGACCGCCGATGACTGGAAGTCGCTGATCGACGACTACAAGGCGATCGTCGAGCGCGAGCTGGGCCGTCCGTTCCCGGATGACCCGCGCGAGCAGCTCTGGGGGGCGATCAGCGCGGTGTTCGGGTCGTGGATGAACCAGCGCGCCAAGACCTATCGCCGTCTGCACAACATCCCCGCCGAATGGGGCACCGCCGTCAACGTGCAGGCGATGGTGTTCGGGAACATGGGCGATGACTGCGCGACCGGCGTGGCCTTCACCCGCAATCCCTCGACCGGCGTCAAGGAGTTCTACGGCGAGTTCCTGGTCAACGCTCAGGGCGAGGACGTGGTGGCGGGCATCCGCACCCCGCAGCATCTGACGGTTGCCGGCAAGCAGGCCAACGGCTCTTCCGATCCCTCGATGGAAGAGGAAATGCCCGAGGTCTTCGGCGAGCTGGTCGCCGTGAAGGACCGGCTGGAGCAGCATTACCGGGATATGCAGGACATCGAGTTCACGGTCCAGCAGGGCCGGCTCTACATGCTGCAGACCCGCAACGGCAAGCGCACCGCCGCCGCCGCGCTCAAGATCGCGGTCGACATGGCGGAAGAGGGGCTGATCACCCACGAGCAGGCGGTGGCACGCATCGAGGCCCAGGCGCTGGATCAGCTGCTGCACCCGACGCTGGATCCCAAGGCGCCCAAGCAGGTCATCGCCAAGGGTCTGCCGGCCTCTCCCGGTGCCGCGTCGGGCGTGGTGGTCTTCACGGCCGACGAGGCCGAGAAGCGTGCGCAGGGCGGCGAGGACGTCATCCTGGTCCGCATCGAGACCAGCCCCGAAGACATTCACGGCATGCATGCCGCCCGCGGCATCCTGACCGCCCGCGGCGGCATGACCAGCCATGCGGCGGTGGTCGCCCGCGGCATGGGCCGCGCCTGCGTGTCGGGTGCCGGCACCGTGCGCATCGACTATGCGAAGGGCCAGTTCACCGTCGCCGACGTCACCGTCAAGGCGGGTGAGACCATCACCATCGACGGCGGCAAGGGCGAGGTCATGCTCGGCCGCGTGCCGACCATCAAGCCGGACCTGTCGGGCGATTTCGGCACGCTGATGGCCTGGGCGGACGAGATTCGCACCCTCAAGGTCCGGACCAATGCCGAGACCCCGCTGGATGCCGAGACCGCGCGCACCTTCGGTGCCGAGGGCATCGGCCTCTGCCGGACCGAGCACATGTTCTTCAGCGATGACCGCATCATCGCGGTGCGCCAGATGATCCTGTCGGACGATGCCGACGGCCGTCGCGCGGCGCTGGCCAAGCTGCTGCCGATGCAGCGCGGCGACTTCGTCTCGCTGTTCCGGATCATGGCCGGCCTGCCGGTGACGGTGCGCCTGCTCGACCCGCCGCTCCACGAGTTCCTGCCGCACAGCGAGAAGGAAATCGCCGAGGTGGCTGCCGCCTCGGGCATGGACGCGCAGAAGCTGGCCGCCCGCGCCTCGGCCCTGCACGAGAGCAACCCGATGCTGGGTCATCGCGGCTGCCGTCTGGGCATCTCGTATCCCGAGATCTACGAGATGCAGGCCCGCGCGATCCTGGAAGCGGCGGTCGAGGTCTCGGCCGAGCTGGGCCAGACCGTGACCCCTGAGATCATGATCCCGCTGGTCGCGACCCGTCGCGAGCTGGAGATCCTGCGCAAGCTGGTCGACGACACCGCGGCCAAGGTCTTCGCCGAGAAGGGCGCGAAGGTCGAATATCTGGTCGGCACCATGATCGAGCTGCCGCGCGCCGCCCTTCAGGCCGCGAAGATCGCCGAGGTGGGCGAGTTCTTCAGCTTCGGCACCAATGACCTGACCCAGACCACCTTCGGCATCAGCCGCGACGATTCGGGCGCCTTCCTCGACAGCTATCGCGAGGCCGGCATCTTCGATCAGGATCCCTTCGTCAGCCTGGACCAGGACGGCGTCGGCGAGCTGGTGAAGATCGCGGCCGAGCGCGGCCGTTCGACCCGCCCCGACATCAAGCTCGGCATCTGCGGCGAGCATGGCGGCGACCCGGCGTCGATCGACTTCTGCCAGCGCGCCGGCCTCGACTATGTCTCGTGCTCGCCCTATCGCGTGCCGATTGCGCGTCTGGCCGCCGCCCAGGCGGCGCTCCGCGCCCGCGGCTGACGGCCGGGACAGCGGCATGACAGGTGGTTCCGACGGGAACAGGATGGAGGCCGGCAGCAGCGCTGCCGGCCTCCGCCGTCTCGACGCCATCCGGGGCGGCGGCAAGCCGGCGCTCGCCCGCGCGCTGGCGGAGCTGGAAAGCCGGGCCGGGCGGCCCGAGACCGCGGCCCTGCTCGATGCCGCGCACGAGGCGCCGGCCGCCCGGGTTCTGGGCATCACCGGCCCGCCCGGCGTCGGCAAATCCTCGCTGCTTTCGGCCCTGATCCGGTCCTATCGCGACCAGGGCCGCAGCGTAGGCGTGATCGCCGTCGACCCGTCGTCGAAGCGTACCAAGGGCGCGCTGCTTGGCGACCGGACCCGGATTCAGACCGATCCTGAAGACCAGGGCGTGTTCATCCGCTCGATGGCCGCCCGCGACCGGCTGGGCGGGCTTGCCGATCTGACCATCGCCGCCACCGTGCTGATGCGCGCGGTGTTCGATGTGGTGCTGGTCGAAACGGTGGGCGTCGGCCAGTCCGAGACCGATGTGGAAGAGGTCGCCGACACGGTGCTGTTCTGCGTCCAGCCCGCTTCGGGCGACAGCCTGCAGTTCATGAAGGCGGGTATCATGGAGATCCCGGACCTGGCGGTGGTGACCAAGGCCGATATCGGGCCTGCGGCGGAACGCGCCCGCACCGATGTCGCGACCGCGCTCAAGGCCGTGGGCCTCAGGGCAGACGGCTGGAAGGTGCCGGTGCTGAAGGTCGCCTCGGCGACGGGCGAGGGGATCGGGGATCTGATCGCAGCCGCCGACCGTCATCACGACTGGCTGATCGCCGAAGACCGGCTGGCGCCGCGGCGTGCGGCCCAGGCCGAGGGCTGGATCGCCTCGTCGCTCAAGGATCGTTTCGGAACCGAGGGTCTGCGCCGCCTGGGCCGCGCGGATGCCGGTGCCCCGGCAGGGCAGGGGCCGTTCCGGCGTCTGGCCGCCGCGGCGGAAGAGCTGACCGCGCGTCTCGACCGCTGACGCGGGCGTGCCGGTCCGGCAGTATGGTCGGGTGATGCATCGCATGAGGACCGCAAGAGGCCGGATCCACCGGCCCCGGGGCCCCGGTCCGATCGTGCCGGCGGGCAGAAGGCCCGCCTGGATGGGAGACGTCTGGACGATGACCGCGATCCTTTGCCGCCGCCTTGCCGCGGCCGCCTTCCGCGCCACCACGGCCAGCCTGGCCGCGGCGCTGCCCCTGGCACTGCCTGCGGCCCTGACCGTGGCGCTGCCTTTGGGCCTTGCCGGCCCCGCCCGCGCGGCCGGCCTCGACAGCGGCACGGTTGGCCGCTGGCTCGATGCTTCGCAGGCGCTGGAAGCCTGGAGCAACACTCTGCCCGAAGACCGTCGCGAAGCGCTGGACGGGGCCGGCGACCCTGCGGCGATGATGGGAGATATGGCCGACGGGCGCATGCTCTCTGCCGCCGTGTCGCGCATGGCCGGCGCGCCCGAGGCGGCGCAGGCGGCGGGTATCGTCTCGAAACACGGCTTCTCGGGCCTCGACGACTGGGCGACCGTCGGCGACCGCGTGATGCAGGCCTATATGGCGATCGAGATGCAGGGCGAGGACGTCCAGGGCCAGCGGGCCGAGATGGAGGCCGCGCGCAGCCAGATCATGAATTCGCCCGACATGACCGCCGAGCAGAAGAAGATGATGCTGCAGATGCTGGGCAATGCCGGGGCGATGATGGACCAGGCCGGCAAGGCCGACCCGGCCGACGTTGCCGCGGTGCAGCCGCATCTGGAGCGCATCCGGAGCATGAACGGCACCGAATGACCGGCCTGTGACGGTTCGGGCGGGCTGCTGCCATGCGGGCGGCGGCCCGCGCGGCCTGCCTTCACCGCCCAGCCTTCACCGCGCTGCCTTCCCCGCCACAAGGATCCCCCCCGTGCAGATCGCCCGCCGCCTGCTGGTTCTGGCGCTTGCCGCCGCCCTTCCGATGACCGCACTCGTGGCCGCCCCCCGCGCGGCACGTGCCGCCGGGGAGGCAGCTGTCGCCCAGGACGGTCCCTTGACCGGCGAGGTGGTGAGCCGCTGGCTCGACAGCTGGCAGGCGTTCACGGCCTGGTCGGGGGCTCTGCCGCCGGATCGGCGCGCGGAGATCGGCCAGGCGATCCGCGATCATCGGGCGGCGACGCCGACGCAGCCGGGCCGGGATCTTGCGGCGATGACCGCCGCGATCGAGGGCATGCCGGAATGGCACGAGGCCTCGGCCATGATGATGAAGCGCGGTTTTGCCGATCTCGCTGCCTGGGCCGCGACCGGCGATCGGATCATGCAGGCTTATCTGACGCTCGATTACGACAGCCCGGCATCGGTTGCCGCCCGGGCCGAGCGTGACGCCCTGAGAACGCGGATCCGTGACAGCGACCAGCTGACCGACGCCCAGAAGCAGCAGCTGCTGCAGAGCTACGGCCCGTCGGAAGAGATGAACCGCCCGGTGATGGCGATCCCCGCGGCCGAGCTGGAGGCGGTGCGCCCCCATATGGAGCGGCTGCGTGCGCTCCAACCTCAGGGATAACGGCAGTCGGATGACCACCGCCCTGCGCCGCATCCTTGGCCTCGTCATAGCCGCCTATGGCGGCTATGCGGCTTTTCTACTGGTCGAGGTGCTGGATTTCCTGGCCCTGCTGCGTGCCCCGCCTCGGGGGATGCATGCGACCTACGACATCGTCGACGTCGCCTTTTTCATGGTCGAGTTCATCGTCTGCGGCCTGCTCGCGCTGGTCTTCCTCACCCTCAGACTGGCGGGGCGCCCCGGCTGGCCGCTGGCGGCAGCCTGCGCCGCTCTGACGCTGGGCCGGGCCTGCCTCGGCTGGTATCTCTACCTCCATATCGGCTCGGCCGAACAGATCACCCCCTTCATCTACAAGGACGCCAATGCCTTCAGCGGCATGGCGCGGATGATCTTCGTGCCCGGGCAGGTGGTGCTTGGGGTGGTTGCGACGGTGATCGGGGCGCGTCGCCCAAGGTCTGCGGGCGATCAGCGCCTGTAACCTGTCACGATGTCTGCTGCCCAGCGCGGCAGGTCAGGGCTTGCGAAGCGAAGGTGTCGGCCTTCCGTGCGAAGGATAAGGCGCCACCGATCTCGGGAGTTGTCGAACAGCCAGAGCCTGTCCACCAGCGGCAGGGCCCTGTGGAGGTTCGCCATGCTTCGGTCGAAACGTCTGAGGATATCTGCGGGCGGTATGTCATGGCCACCCGCGGAAACACGTGCCGCGACGCGCGCCAATGACAGGCCCACATCGTCCAGACCGACATAGACGAGGCTGGTTTTGTAGCCGACGTCTCTTGCCGTCGTCAGAAGGCGGAGAGGGGCCTGTCCGGTCAGTGTCGTCTCGACGGCAAAGCTTCGGCGCTCGGCCAGATAAAGGCGCTGCTCCTTCAGGGCCACTCTGCCGGCGCGTGCCGCCTGGTCTGCGGTGAAGCGGCCGCCGCCCGCAAGATTCGCAGCAATGGTGTCGGGATTGATGACGTGCAACCGCGTCAAAAGAGAGATGTAACGGCGCGTCAGGCTCGATTTGCCGGCGCCGTTGGGGCCGGCGATCACCCACAGGCGAGTCACGCTGCCGACAGCTCCCCGATCAGGGTTTCCCGGCCGGTTTCAAAGCTCACCAGTTCCCTGCGGCCGTCAGGATACTGTTTGATGACCTGCCGCGGTGGAAGGTCGGAGGTTCTGTAGTAGATCGGGCGCCCGGCAGCGAGGTGCCCGGCAGCCTCTGAGCTGTCCTCCCCTGCCTCGTCCAGCATCCGCGCCAGAGTATCCTCCGGTGCTGTCGACATATTTCTGTTCCTCCGGGATCGTGCCGTATGCCACCGATGATCCCGTGAAACTGGGCCGCCTGTCATGCGCTTTCAATCCCCGACGTCGCCCCGATCCGATTGACAATCCTCCCGATCGTTCCGACCTGTCTTGAGACATGATTCCGGGTATTGTAACTCTGGGTTGAGGGCAGACCCATGGTTGCGTCCGGGCATATGCGGCCGGCAAAGAATCCGGCGCCGGTTCGCGGCGTGACTGTTGATCCGGGGCGCGTGTCCTGGGATAGTCGAACGGCCGGTTGACGTATACGGAAACCGGTTTTGCCGTTGGGGGACGGCTCATCAAGGAAGCGGTACGGGGTCCGGGCCGGGCAGGGGCGGGCACCGGGGTCGCGACAAGGTCTCGGGAGGACCAATGACACAGATGATGGGTGCCGGGATCGATCCCGGCGGAGCCGAGCCGGTCTGGTTGCGCAAATATCCTGCCGACGTGAACTGGCGCAAGACGATTTCGCCCGCGCCGCTGACCTCGCTGATGGATCACGCGGTCAAGACCTTCGCCGATCGGCCGGCGGTCGACTTTCTGGGCAAGATCCTGACCTTCGCCGAGATCGGTCGGATGGTCGGCCAGGCCGCGAAGGGGCTGCAGCAGATCGGCGTGAAGCCCGGCGACCGGGTGGGGCTGTTTCTGCCCAACACCCCCTATTCGATCGTCTACTACTATGCGGCGCTGACCATCGGCGCCACGATCGTCAACTTCAACCCGCTCTATGCGCTGCGCGAGATCGAGCATCAGGTCAACGACAGCGGCACCCGGGTGATGGTGACGCTGGACCTGGCGGTGGTCTACGACAAGGTTCACGAGCTGCTGGGCAAGACCTGCCTGGAGCGGATCATCGTCTGCCCCATGGCCGGCGTGCTGCCCTTCCCGAAGAACCTGCTGTTCCCGCTGGTCAAGGGCAAGGAGATCGGCAAGGTCGAGAAGAGCGCCCGGATCGTTCAGCACAAGGCGCTGATGCAGAATGACGGGCGCTATGCCCCGGTTCAGATCGATCCCGAAACCGCGGTGGCGGTGCTGCAATATACCGGCGGGACCACCGGCCTGCCCAAGGGCGCGATGCTGACCCATGCCAATCTGCATGCCAATGCCCGGCAGCTGGAGGCCTGGTTCCCGGATGCGCGGCCGGGGCAGGAGCGCACCATGGTGGTGCTGCCGCTGTTCCATGTCTTCGCCATGACGGTCTGCATGAATTATTCCGTCCTGGCCGGCGCCTGCATGATCATGCTGCCGCGCTTCGAACTGGACCAGGTTCTGGAAACGCTGGCGAAGAAGAAGCCCAGCCTGTTCCCGGGCGTGCCGACCATGTACACGGCCATCGCCCATCATCCGAAGATCCGCGAGTTCGATCTCTCGTCGATCAATTACTGCCTGTCGGGCGGTGCGCCGCTGCCGCTGGAGGTGAAGCAGACCTTCGAAAAGCTGACCGGCTGCACCCTGGTCGAAGGCTATGGTCTGACCGAGACCTCGCCCGTCACCCATTGCAACCCGTTCAACGGCATCAGCAAGGAAGGCTCGATCGGCCTGCCCATGCCGGGCACCACGATCGAGATCGTCGATCTTGAGGATGGCGAGACCGTGCTGCCCCAGGGCAGCCGCGGCGAAATCTGCATCCGCGGGCCCCAGGTGATGGCCGGCTACTGGAACAAGCCGGAAGAGACCGCCAAGACCATGGCCGGCGGCCGGTTGCACACCGGCGATGTCGGCTATCTGGACGAGGACGGCTATGCCTTCATCGTCGACCGGATCAAGGATCTGATCATTGCCGGCGGCTACAACGTCTATCCGCGCATGGTGGAAGAGGCGGTCTATCTGCATGATCTGGTGGAGGAATGCACCGTCATCGGCATTCCCGACGAATATCGCGGCCAGACGGTCAAGGCCTTCGTGAAGCTGAAGGCCGGCGCCCATCTGACCGCGGCCGAACTGACCGCCTTCCTGAAGGAGCGGCTGTCGCCGATCGAGATGCCCAAGCAGATCGAGTTCCGCGACGCCCTGCCCAAGACCCTGATCGGCAAGCTGTCGAAGAAGGAACTGGTGCAGGAGGAGAAGGAGAAATACGAGGCGCGCCGCAAGGCCGCCGGTTGAACGGCGTGATCCGGAGTTAGTTGACGTTTACGTAAACGTTAGCTAACATGCCCGGGTCGGGATGGCACACAGGCGAAGAGCCACACAGGCGAAGAACCGGACCCGGGGCAGTGGCACCGCCCCCGAGGCCCGCCGGGCCTGTGCACAAGCGGGGGAGCGCATGCCGGACACCTTCACGATCACCCAGCTGGCCGAGGAGTTCTCGATCACGCCCCGGGCGATCCGGTTCTACGAGGATCAGCACCTCATCAAGCCCGCACGGGAGGGCATGAACCGGGTCTATTCCTATCGCGACCGCGCACGGCTGAAGCTGATCCTGCGCGGCAAGCGGCTGGGATTCAGCCTGGCGGAGATCAAGGAGTTCCTGGACCTCTACGAGGCCGACCGCACCCAGGTGGAGCAGCTGCGCCAGCTGCGCAGTGCGGTCACCGAGCGGATGGAACAGCTCCAGGGCCAGCTGAGCGACCTGATGGTGACCCTCGACGAGCTGCGCGACATCGAGGCCCAGGTGCTGGCGGCGCTGGCCGTCAAGGGCGTCGATGCCGCCGGCTGATTGCCGGATGTCGCCAGAGGCACCGCGGAACCGTCATCGTTCCCGCGCCACCATGTAAGACCACGAGAGAAACCACGCGCGCCGGCGGACCGGCGCACGGGAGAGACAATCCAGGAGCCGAGGGCCCCCATGAAGAGCGTCGTGATCGCGGGCTATGCCCGTTCGCCTTTCCACTTCGCGCGCAAGGGCGCGCTGACCAAGGTCCGTCCGGACGATCTGGCAGCCCAGGTGGTCAAGAGCCTGGTCGAGCGGAGCGGCATCGATCCCGAGACGATCGAAGACCTGATTCTGGGCTGCGCCTTCCCCGAGGGTGAGCAGGGTTTCAATGCCGCCCGTCTGATCGGCCTGCTGGCCGGCCTGCCCCAGTCGGTGGCGGGTGCGACGGTCAACCGCTTCTGCGGCTCGTCGATGCAGTCGGTGCACATGGCGGCGGGCGCCATCCAGCTGGGTGCGGGCGAGGCCTTCATCGCGGCCGGTGTCGAATCGATGACCCGCGTGCCGATGATGGGCTTCAACCCGGCGCCGAACCCGGTGCTGGCCGAGATGATGCCCGGCGCCTATATGCCGATGGGCATCACGGCCGAGAACGTCGCCGAGAAGTGGCAGATCAGCCGCGCCGCCCAGGAGGAATTCGCCGTCGCCTCGCATAAGAAGGCGGCCGCGGCGCGCGAGCAGGGCCGGTTCGCCGACGAGATCGTCGCGATCACCCAGAAGAAGGGCCCGGCGGTCGATGCCGACGGCTGCATCCGTCCCGACGCCTCGGTCGAGGGTCTGGCCGGGCTCGACCCCGCCTTCAGGAAGGATGGCGTGGTCACCGCCGGCACCTCGTCGCCGCTCACCGACGGCGCCTCGGCCTGCCTGGTCTGCACCGAAGAATATGCGGCGAAGAACAATCTCACCCCGCTCGCCCGCATCCGCTCGGTGGCCGTTGCCGGCTGCGCGCCCGAGATCATGGGCATCGGCCCGGTGGCGGCCAGCCGCAAGGCGCTGGACCGCGCCGGCGTGAAGGCCGGTGATCTGGACGTGGTGGAGCTGAACGAGGCCTTCGCCTCGCAGGCGCTGGCCTGCATCCAGGATCTGGGCCTCGATCCGGCGCGGGTGAACCTGGATGGCGGCGCCATCGCCCTCGGCCATCCGCTGGGCGCCACCGGCGCCCGCATCACCGGCAAGGCGGCGGCGCTGCTGAAGCGGGAAGGCGGGCGCTATGCGCTGGCCACCCAGTGCATCGGCGGCGGCCAGGGCATCGCCACGGTCCTCGAAGCGCTCTGACGCAGGAACCAGACGGCTTTCCCAAGCGACCGGAGATGCTTTGAGATGACTGCAATCAAGAAGGCGGCCGTGATCGGCGCCGGCGTCATGGGCGCCGGCATCGCGGCCCATATCGCCAATGCCGGCGTGCCGGTGGTGCTGCTCGACATCGTGCCCAAGGGCGCCGAAAACCGGAATGCGCTCGCCGAGGGCGCGGTCCAGAAGATGCTGAAGACCAGGCCCAAAAGCTTCATGCATCCGAGCCGCGCGAAGCTCGTCACCACCGGCAATCTGGAAGACGATCTGGGCCAGCTGGCCGATGTCGACTGGATCGTCGAGGCGGTGATCGAGAATCTCGACATCAAGCGCAAGCTGTATGCGACGCTCGACGAGGTTCGCAAGCCCGGCTCGATCGTGTCGTCGAACACCTCGACCATTCCGCTCGGCCTGCTGGTCGAGGGGCGGTCGGCGGCGTTCAAGAGCGATTTCCTGATCACCCATTTCTTCAACCCGCCGCGCTATATGCGTCTGCTGGAGCTGGTCGCCGGCCCCGAGACCCGTGCGGATGCGGTGGAGGCGATCCGCGCCTTCGGCGACCATGCGCTCGGCAAGGGCGTGGTCGACTGCAAGGACACGCCCGGCTTCATCGCCAACCGCATCGGCACCTTCTGGATGCAGGCGGCGGTGACCGAGGCCATGGACCGCAAGCTCGATGTCGAGGCGGTCGACGCGCTGCTCTCGAAGCCGGTCGGCATCCCCAAGACCGGCGTGTTCGGGCTGATCGATCTGGTCGGTCTCGACCTCATGCCCCATGTCGCCGCCAGCATGAAGGCGACCCTGCCCGCCGATGATGCCTATCACGCCATCTACCGCGACAGCGACCTGTTCCGGAAGATGATCGCCGAGGGCTATACCGGCCGGAAGGGCAAGGGCGGCTTCTACCGTCGGCGCAAGGACGGGGGCCGGACCATTCAGGAGGCGCTCGACCTTGCGACCGGTGAGTACCGGGCGAAGCGCAAGCCCGATCTCGCCAGCATCCGTGCCGGTGCGAAGGATCTGCGCGCCCTGGTCTCGTACGAGGATGCCGGCGGCGCCTATGCCTGGGCGGTGATTTCCTCGGCGCTCTCTTACACCGCCGATCTGGTGGGGGTGATCGCCGACGAGGTGCCGGCGATCGACGAGGCGATGCGCCTCGGCTATGGCTGGAAGTATGGCCCGTTCGAGCTGATCGACCGCATGGGCGCCGGCTGGTTCGCCGACCGGCTGAAGGCCGAGGGCCGCAAGGTGCCCGAGATCCTGGCCGCCGTCGCCGGCAACGGGACCGGCCGCTTCTATCGGGTCTCGGACGGCGTGCTCGAATTCGCCACCCGTGACGGCGGCTATGCCCCGGTGCCGGTGCCGGAAGGCGTGCTGCGTCTCTCCGACGTCAAGCGGCGCTCGAAGCGGGTGGACGGCAACGGGTCGGCCAGCCTGTGGGATCTGGGCGACGGCGTGCTCTGCCTCGAATTCCACACCAAGATGAATGCGATCGATCCGGGCGTGCTCGAGATGGTCGCGAAGTCGACCGAGATCGTGCGCGGCGGCTACAAGGCGCTGGTGGTCTATAACGAGGCCGACAACTTCTCGGTCGGCGCCAATGTCGGCCTTGCGCTCTTCGCCTCGAACATCGCCGCCTGGGACATGATCGACGGCATGATCCGCATGGGTCAGGAAGCCTACAAGGCGCTGAAATACGCACCCTTCCCGGTGGTTGGCGCGCCGGCGGGCATGGCGCTGGGCGGCGGCTGCGAAATCCTGCTCCATTGCGATGCCGTCCAGGCCCATGCCGAGACCTATATGGGTCTGGTCGAGGTCGGCGTCGGCGTGGTGCCGGGCTGGGGCGGCTGCAAGGAGCTGCTGTTCCGCTGGATGGCCAACAAGCGCCGTCCGGGCGGTCCGATGCCGGCGGTGGGCCAGGTCTTCGAAATGGTCTCGACCGCGAAGGTGTCGGAAAGCGCCGAGGAGGCGCGCGACATGCTGCTGCTGCTCGACCGCGACCGGATCACCATGAACCGCGACCGGGTGCTGGCCGATGCCAAGGCCCGCGCGCTGGAACTGGCCGAGGGCTACCAGAAGCCCGAGGCTGCCGAAATCTCGCTGCCCGGCCCCTCGGCGCGGGTGGCGCTGGAGATGGCGGTGGACGGTTTCTTCCAGCAGGGCAAGGCCACGCCGCATGACGTGGTGGTCTCGGGCGCGCTCGCCCGGGTGCTGTCCGGCGGCGACACCGACATCACCGAGACGCTGCGCGAGGATGATGTCACCCGGCTGGAGCGCGAGGCCTTCATCTCGCTTCTGAAGACGCCTGCGACGCTGGCCCGGATCGAGCACATGCTCGAAACCGGCAAGCCGCTGCGCAACTGAGCCCTGCGGAGAGGAGACCGATCCCATGGCCGCAACCTACAAGGCACCGCTGCGCGACATCCGCTTCGTGCTGCATGACGTGCTCGACGTCTCGCGGATCTCGAAGCTGCCGGGCTACGAGGATGCCACCCCCGACATCTTCGATGCCGTGCTCGAAGAGGCGGCGAAGATGTGCGAGAACGAGCTGTTCCCGCTCAACCGCCCGGGCGACGAGGAAGGCTGCACCTTCGAGAACGGCGTGGTGCGCACGCCCCGTGGCTTCAAGGAAGCCTATGCGACCTTCATCGAAGGCGGCTGGACGGCGCTTGCCACCCATCCCGAATATGGCGGGCAGGGTCTGCCCAAGACGCTGAACTTCGTGGTCGAGGAGATGATCTGCTCGGCCAACCTCGCCTTCGGCATGTATCCGGGCCTGTCGGCCGGCGCCTACAACGCCATCGCCGCCCATGCCTCGGACGAGCTGAAGGCGCGCTATCTGCCCAAGCTCTCCGACGGCACCTGGTCGGGCACCATGTGCCTGACCGAGCCGCATTGCGGCACCGATCTGGGGCTGATCCGCACCAGGGCGGTGCCAGCCGACGACGGCAGCTTCCGCATCACCGGTACCAAGATCTTCATCTCGGCCGGCGAGCACGATCTGACCGAGAACATCATCCATCTGGTGCTGGCCAAGCTGCCGGATGCGCCCGAAGGCACCCGCGGCATCAGCCTGTTCCTGGTGCCGAAATTCATCCCCGACGCCAATGGTGCGCCGGCGGAGCGCAATGGCGTCGCCTGCGGCGCCATCGAGCACAAGATGGGCATCAAGGCCTCGGCCACCTGCGTGCTCAACTTCGACGACGCGATCGGCTGGATGGTGGGGGAGCCCCATCGCGGCCTGCAGGCGATGTTCACCATGATGAATGTCGCGCGGCTCGCCGTCGGCATGCAGGGGCTGGGTATCGGCGAGGCGGCCTATCAGGGCGCGGTCGCCTATGCGCTGGACCGCACCGCCGGCCGGGCGCTGACCGGCACCAAATATCCGGACCGGTCGGCCGACCCGATCGTGGTTCATCCGGATGTCCGCCGGAACCTGATGACCATGCGCGCGCTGAACGAGGGCGCGCGGGCGCTGTCCTACTGGATCGGCACCGAGATCGACGTGTCGCATCACCACCCCGATCCGGCGGTGCGGCAGGAGGCGGATGATCTGGTCCAGCTGATGACCCCGATCATCAAGGCCTTCCTCACGGACCTCGGCTTCGACAACGCCAATCGCGGCGTGCAGATCTATGGCGGCCACGGCTATATCCGTGAGCATGGCATGGAACAGTATGTCCGCGACGCCCGCATCACCCAGCTTTACGAGGGCACCAACGGCATCCAGGCCATGGATCTGGTCGGCCGCAAGCTCTCGGCCGGGATGGGCCGGCTGCTGCGCCGCTTCTTCCATCCGGCCGATGCCTATATCGCGGCGAAGAAGTCGGACCCGGCGCTGAAGGAGTTCATCGGCCCCTTCGCCAAGGCCTTCCAGCGCCTGCAGCAGGCGACGGCCGGTCTGGCGCAGAAGGCCATGGCCAATCCCGACGAGGCGGGGGCTGCGGCCTCGCCCTATCTGCGCATGTTCGCGCTGGTCGCGCTCGCCTTCATGTGGGCGAAGATGGCCGAGGTCGCGACCGCGAAGATCGCCGCCGGCGAGGATGTCGACTTCCACCAGCGCAAGCTCAAGACCGCCCGCTTCTTCATGGAACAGGTGCTGCCCGAGCATCTGGCCGCCTTCGCGGTGGCCATGGCCGGCGCGAAGACCGTGATGGCGATGGCCGACGACGAGTTCTGATCGGTCACCATCGGCGTTTCGACGGAAGAACACCCCCGCCGGGAGACCGGCGGGGGTGTCGTCGCCTGTGGGATCCGCGATTACGGATGCTTGAACGAGGGCAGGCGGCTCAGCCGGTTGGTGTAGAAGGCCCGGGCATCCGACGCGCTCTCAGGCTCGGGCGTATCCGGCTTCAGGCTCAACGGATTGCCGCCGATGATGAAGCTGAAATCGGTCCCGCCGAGCTGGGCATTGCCGTGGCACCCCATGCAGCCGCCCATCTGATAGGTGGTGAAGGACGTGTTTCCGGAGTTGCGGATGTAGACGTTCTGGAAGTTCTGCTGCGTGCCGCCCTCCGGATAGGTGGTGGGCGCATTGTCGGCGGCGATCCGGCCGTTGAACTGCTGCAGGGTGTAGTCGGTCTCGACCGTGATATTGGCCTGATAGAAAGCGCTGCGCAGCTTGGGGCTGATGAAGTTGGTGTTGTTGAAGGGCAGCGCCTCCGAACGGTTGAACGGCACCACCTGCACATTGACCAGCTTGTAGTTCAGCCAGGGCGCCGACGAGAGGCCCTTGCCGGCAATGTACGAGCGAATGCTGTTCTGGAAATTGGTGTTGATCTGCTGGAGCGTATAGTTGATCGGCTCGTAGCGGGTGTTGACGCAGAGATTGCCGCCGACCGGCGTGCCCGGCTGAACCGACGGATCGCCCGGCGGCAGTTCCTGGAAATACAGCCGGTTCTGCGGGTTGTTGCAGAACTGGTCACCGCCGAGCGGTACCACGAAGGGGTGGGTCGGATTGTCCTGATAGGCCAGATAGGGCGTGGTCGGCGTGGCGCCGACCGGCGGCTGGACGATGTTGCCGCTCGCATCCTCGATCGGGCTGCCGTCGGGCTGCAGGATGTTGTCGGCCTGCTCGAAGGTCGCGAAGATGAAATGGGGTGCGCTCGGGGTCTTCTGGATGATGTGGAGCGCGACCAGCGCCCATTTCGCTTCCCACCAGCACGGATTGCCGTTGGGGCCGGGTTCGTAATAGCGCACCGTGTTGGTGTGGTAGCGGGTCGGATCTTCCTTGCCCGCGACCAGCGGCCGCCAGGCGGATTTGACCTCGATGGTGCCGGCCGGCAGGGTCACGACCTGGTTTTCGGGCGCCGGCTTGCCGGCCGCCAGCCCCGCCTTCCAGGTGGCGATGCGCTGTTCCAGCGGCGTGGTGCCGTCGGTGCCGACATACCAGAGCCGGTTGCTGACGACATAGTCGAACTCGCTCTGGTTGGCCTTGGCCAGATAGCGGATCAGCGAGGGTGCGCTGTTCGGGCTGGCGGGCGGCGTGCCGTCCAGAATGCCGGCATGCATGGTGGCAAGGCCGATCTGGCTGGTCTCGTCCAGATTGATCCAGGCCGGCTGGGCCACGGCGGGCTGGCCGGGGCAGGCGGGCACCTGGCCGCCGGCACCGAAAATCGCCGGCGAATAGACATAGGATGGCGGCGTGCTGTACCCCCAGGGATCATTGGTGCCGGGCGGCACCCCATGGGGCGGGTCGTTCGGCGAATTGCTGCCCGGGAAGATCTCGATCTTGTGGCGATAGGTCTCCCAGACCAGCGGGCCGGCATTGGGGTCGCCGAAGGTTGCGGCCGGGTCGGGGGTGTCGCGCACCACCTGGCCGTTCTGTTTCAGGGCCGGCCAGTTAAGGGCGATGAACTCCTGCCAGGCGAAATAGGCGGCATCGACCAGATTGGCCTGGGCCGCCCCGCCGTTCACATCGGCGGGCGGGGTGGGCGACAGGCTGTCGGCCTGAAGCGGCGGCAGGGTGACGGCGGTTGATGCCGCAGCCGGTGCATAGGTGGTCGTCTGCGCCAGCGCCGCGCTGCTGCAGAGCAGCGGCAGGGCGCAGGCGACGAAGCGGGCTGTCTTCATGGCGGCTCGTCCTGTTGTGTCGTTGGCGCCGACCAGAATATTCCCCTAAAAGTTTATCATCGATTCAATTGTTCTATTTTTAATGAAGTTTGCATCACCCCCAGGACGGAAGGTGGACGGAATTTACTTCACAAATATGTATGAAGTGTGATCGATGTACATTCTCCTCCGCATAGCAGGAAATCGCATGTTCTGTCGTGATCTGTGATGAAAATCTCAGACAGGTATCAGGATTCTGAGTCATGAGTCCAAAAGAAGAGACCGCTCTTCAGGGATATGTATTTGTGACAACTGTCATGTTCCCCGGGGCAGGCAGGAAGGTGGGTATGTGCCGTCGATCGCACCTTCTTGTCTGTCTCTGGTGCCTTCTTGTCTGTCTCTGGTGATTGTGGAAGGACCTGTCGATGATGCCCGCTCCGCACCGCCCGCCGCTCACCCGGCCGGCACCGCCACCCCAACCGGCCTTCGTCGATGCCTTCCCTCATGCCCTTCCGGATGCGCTCTGCGATCAGCTGATCGCCCGTTTCGAACGGGACGAGGGCCGCTTCGCCAGCCGCACCGCCGCCGGGCAGAGTGCCAACCGCAGCGGCGTGATGGCCTCGATGGAAGGGCCGCATTGGGATGACCTGATGGCGCCGGTGGAAGCGGCGCTCTACAAGGCTCTCGGCGTCTATGCGCAGAAATACCAGTCCGTGATGCGGATGGCCGACCCGTCGAACCACCGGATGAGCGTGCCGATCATCGAGAAGATCGAACCCGGCCAGGGCTTCGGCTGGCATATAGATGCCGGCCCGCGCGACACCTATGACCGCTTCGTCTCGGCGCTCTGCTATCTGCGCACGGTGGAAGAGGGCGGGCACACCGAATTCCCGTATCAGCAGGTCGCAATCAAGCCGACCAAGGGCCTGCTGGTCCTGTTCCCGCCCTTCTGGACCCATCTCCACCGCGGCGCGCCGCCGGTGCGCGGGGTGAAGTACAATCTGACCTGCTTCTTTCTGCGCACGCCCGACTGGCAGGCGGTGTGACCTTCCACCCGCAGATCACCCCGGCACGGCCGGAATGTCGATCCTGAGATCCGGTTCGTCATGGATGAAGGTCAGCTGGAAACTGGCCGAGACCTCGCGGTCGGGATCATGGCCGGCGGCAATGGCCGCATCCAGGGCGGCGGCGGCTTCGTCGGTCAGGGCGAGGTTGAGATCGGCCAGCCGGCTGCGGAGCGGCGCCAGACCGCCCGCGGGCAGCGTGAAACGCAGCGTGGTCATCTTGTTCGAGAACTGGTTGTGGCCGTCGATCCAGCCCCCGGCGGCACCCACGGCATCGGCGACCTGATCCGTCGCCAGATGGCGGTCGCGCCGCGTGACGGTTGCAAGACGCAGGAAGAGGGGGCGTTGCGACATCGGCCGGCTCCGCGCATGGTATCACCCGACGGCCAGTCTATATCAGGCGGTCAGGATGTGGAGCTTTGCGAAAGAGGCCGGGCATGGCGATCGACGTCGGGGATATCTGCCGCTGGATCCTGGACACCGGCCTTGCCGGAGACGGTGAGCAGGCGCTGCTGAACGGCACGGCCGAGCGGCTGCGGGCAGTGGGGGTGCCGTTGACCCGCGCCAACATGGTCTGCGACACCCTGCACCCGATCCTTGAAGGACATGCCTTTCGCTGGCGCTCCGGCGAGGAAGAGGCGGCGGTGATCGCCTATGGCCGCGATCATGATCCGGACAGCTGGGCGAACAGCCCGTTCAATCATCTGGAGCAGAGCGGCGCGCCGATGCTGCTGCGCCTGCTGTCGCCGGCGACCGATGGCGAATTCAGCTATCTGGCCGAGTTGCGTGCCGAGGGCCAGACCGGCTATCTGGCCACCATCGTCCGCTTCGGCGGCACCGGGGGTGACGGGATCGGCGTGGGTGGCATGGAATGCGTCTACGTCTCGTGGATCACCGATCGTCCGGGCGGCTTCGCCGAGGCGGAGGTGGCGGCGGTGCTGGCGATCATGCCGTCCCTGGGGCTGGCGATGCGCGCGGCCTCGCTGTCCGGCATCGCCCATACCATCGCCCGCACCTATCTGGGCCGCGACGTCGCCCGCCAGGTGATGTCGGGGCGGATCGTGCGCGGGGTCGCCGAAAAGCGCGACGCCGTTCTGTGGTTCAGCGATCTGCGCGACTGGACGCGGATCAGCGGCAGCCTGCCGCCCGACCAGGTGATCCCCTTCCTGAACGACCATGTCGAACCGGTGGTCGCCGCCATCCATGCTGCGGGTGGCGAGGTGCTGAAATTCATGGGCGACGGCATTCTGGCCGTCTTCCCCGCCGACGACCGTCATGCGGCCGCGGAACGGGCGCTGGCCGCCGCCGCTGCCGCCCGGCAGGGCCTCGGCGATCTGGCGCGGATGCGCGAGGGCGCGGACCTGCCCTCCACCGGGCTTTATCTCGCCCTGCATGTGGGCTCGGTTTTCTATGGCAATGTCGGTGGCCCCGACCGGCTGGATTTCACCGTCGTCGGCCCGGCGGTGAACGAGGTCGCCCGCATCGCCGCCATGTGCCGCTCGGTCGATCGCAGCCTGCTGTTGTCGCAGGCCTTCGTCGATGCGCTGGACGGGGCGGACCAGCAGGTCGCCTCGGTCGGCCGCTTCGCGCTCCGCGGCGTCGAGGTGGTTCAGCACCTCTACACCCCGGATGCCTGATTGAACAAATCCTGAGTGTTTTTCTCCAGCGTTTCTACCGGAAGGTTGCTGCCTGGCCCGGGCTGAGCCTATCTCTGGTGAGATTGTCCCGGCATCAATGCAGGCATCACCTTTATTCACATCAGATTGCGTTGCAATTCTCGGTGCGGGCCGTATATATGATCTCCGTGTGTGGATTAAGCCGCGAAACAACAACGTCCTCGCGGATTGCCCCTTCACCGACGGTCCCCGCAGCCGGCGGTGAGCAGGAGTTCGGGTCATGAGCTTGCATGTGATTTCCGCCAACCGCCTGACCGACGGCGTCGCCGTCTGGCTGAACCAGGCCGGTGACTGGGTGGAACGGGTGGATGGTGCCGCCGTCTTCGACCGCGACACGCTGGAGGCCGGGCGCGCGCTTGCGGCCGAAGGTGAGCGTCGCCAGGAGGTCGTCTCGGTGGCCGAGGCGCCGGCCCAGGTGGACGGCGACCGCCCGGTGCCGACCACCCGGCGGGAGAGCATCCGCAGCCGTGGCCCCAGCGTGCGCGCCGATCTGGGCAAGCAGGCGGGCGAAACTGCATGGCCGCCGGCGCCGCCGGTTTCGGCAGCCCCCCGGCCGCAGCATCGCGCGACCGCCGGCATCTACAATTACGACGAGCAGGACCGCGCTTTCCTGAAGGATCGCGCCGAGGTCTTCCGCCGTCAGGTGGAGCGTCGCATTGCCGGCGAGCTGACCGAAGAGGAGTTCCGCTCCTTCCGGCTGATGAACGGCCTCTATCTGCAGCTGCACGGCTATATGCTGCGGGTGGCCGTGCCCTATGGCGTGCTGTCGTCGGACCAGATGCGCCAGCTGGCCTATGTCGCCCGGGTCTATGACCGGGGCTATGGCCATTTCACCACCCGGCAGAACATCCAGTTCAACTGGCCGCGGCTGGTCGACACCCCCGACATTCTGGAGGTGCTGGCCGATGCCGACATCCACGCCATCCAGACCAGCGGCAACTGCATCCGCAACGTGACCACCGATCAGTTCGCGGGGGCGGCTGCGGACGAGGTGGTCGATCCGCGCATCTTTGCCGAAATCCTGCGCCAGTGGTCGACCGACCACCCGGAATTCACCTTCCTGCCGCGCAAGTTCAAGATCGCCATCACCGGCAGCCCGAATGACCGCGCGGCCGTGCGGCTGCACGATATCGGCGTGCTGGCGAAGCGCAATGCGGCGGGCGAGATCGGGTTCGAGATCCATGTCGGCGGCGGGCTGGGCCGCACGCCGATCGTGGCGACCAGGGTTGCCGACTGGGTGGCGGTGCCCGATTTCCTGCGCTACATGGAAGCGGTGCTGCGGGTCTATAACGCCCTCGGCCGGCGCGACAATCTCTACAAGGCCCGGATCAAGATCCTGGTCCGCGAGACGAAGCCCGAGCGTTTCCGCGAGATGGTCGAGGAAGAATTCGCGGCGATGGATGCCGAGGGTTACCGGCTTGAGCCCGAGGTGGTCGAGGCGATCGCCGCCCGCTTCATCGACCCGGATTTCGAGACGCTGCCGGCCGTCTCCGACGCCTTCGAGCGCGCGAAAGCCGCAGATCCGGCCTTTGCGGCCTGGGTGCGGACCAACACCAACCCGCACAAGCAGCCGGGCTACATCTCGGCGGTGATCTCGCTGAAGCCGGTGGGCGGCATTCCGGGTGATGCCACCGATGCGCAGATGGACCTGGTCGCCGATCTTGCCGACCGGCACTCCTTCGGCGAGATCCGGGTGGCGCATGAACAGAACCTGGTTCTGCCCCATGTCCGCCAGGACGCGCTGTACGCGCTGTGGCAGGCCCTGCAGGGCACCGGGCTGGAGACCGCCAATATCGGGCTGGTCAGCGACATCATCGCCTGCCCGGGCATGGATTACTGCGCGCTGGCCACCGCCCGCAGCATCCCCGTCGCCCAGCGGATCGCCGAACGTTTCGCCGATCTGGACCGCCAGCACGATATCGGCCGGCTGACGCTGAACATCTCGGGCTGCATCAATGCCTGCGGCCATCACCATATCGGCAATATCGGCATTCTGGGCCTGGACCGCGGCGGCGTCGAAGCCTATCAGATCACGCTGGGCGGTGCGGCGGACGAGCAGGCGGCCGTGGGGCAGATCGTGGGGCCGTCGGTCTCGTATGAAGACGTGGTCGACGCGATCGAGACCATCGTCAACGTCCATGTCGCCCGCCGCGAGGCCGGCGAGACCTTCATCGACACCTATCGCCGCATCGGCATCACCCCGTTCAAGGAAGCGCTCTATGGCTCTGCTAAATGATCAGGGGCAGCCGATCGCGGATCGCTGGCAGGTGGCGGCCGAGGGCGAGGCGGTAACCTCGCCCGAGACCATCCTGCCGCTGGCCCGTTTCCTGGCGGCCCGGGCCGGCACGCCCGAGATGGCGGGCGACGAGCTGGCGCGCGGCGTGGCGCTGGGGGCGGATGCCCGGCCCGAGCGGCTGCGCGAGGTGCTGGACCGGATCGATCTGGTGGCGATCGACTTCCCGAAATTCCGCGACGGCCGTGGCTTCACCATCGCCCGCACGCTGCGTGAGCACATGGGCTATGAGGGTGAGATCCGGGCCCGCGGCCATGTTCTGCCCGACCAGTTCGTCATGCTGCTCGATTGCGGCTTCACCACGGTGGAAGCGCCCGAGGATCGGCCGATTGCCCGCTGGGCCGAGTTCCTGGTGCTGCAGCCGCATGGTCCCGAGCCGGCGCGGCCGGTTCAGCTCTTCCGCCGCCTGGTATCCGGGCGCGCCTGAAGCCTGGTGAACGCCCAAAGACAGGATGTGTGACCGGCCCGGAATCGGCTATGATCCGGGCCGGTTCGCATTTTCCGGGACGTATCGCCTCATGAGCCTGCCTGACCCTGCCATCTGCCGTGCCGTTCTCCCGAGCCGGAGGACCCACGCATGACCGCGCTTGCCGCTTTCTGGCAGTTCGACGGCAATACAGAAGGCGATGCCGCCGTGACGCGCATGCTCGGCGCGCAGGCGATGTTCACGCCTCATGCCCGCCCCGGCGCGCCGGCGCAGGAATGGGGCGACGATCGGATCACGATCGGGCTGCGCCTCAACCCGCTGCTGCCCGAAGACATTCACGACCGCCAGCCGCTGGAAGGCGCCGGCGGGCGCTTCGTGATGATGGCCGATCTGCGCCTGGACAACCGCGAGGATCTGGCGCAGGAGCTGGGCATCAGTGCCGATCGGCTGAAGACCATGGCGGATTCCGATCTGGCCATGGCGGCGTTCGAGCGCTGGGAGCTGGACTGCGTCCATCATTTCTACGGCGACTTCGCCTTCGTCGTCTGGGATACCCGCGAACGTCGCCTGCTGATGGCCCGCGACCATCTGGGCACCCGGCCGCTGCACTATCATGTCGGAACCCTGCCGGGCGGTGGCCGGTTCTTTGCCGTCGCGAGCATGCCCCGCGGTCTGCTTGCGCTGCCCTGGCTGAGTATGGCGCCCGATCTGAAGCGCCTGAACGGCTTTCTGGCCCTGCTGCCCGAGATCGGCACCAATTCCTTCTTCGAGAGCATCGAGCGGCTGCTGCCCGGCCATCGTGCCGTGGTGACGGCCGAAGGGGGCATGCGCGCCGAATGCTGGTGGAACCCCGCGCCGTCTCCGCTCCGGCTGGCCAGCCGCGACGATTATGCCGAAGCCCTGCGGGCGGAGCTGGACCGGGCGGTGCGCTGCCGGTTGCGCGGGGCGGGCGACAGGGTGGCGACCCATCTGAGTTCCGGCCTCGACAGTTCCTCGGTCACCGCCACGGCCGCCCGGCTGATCGCGCCCGGCCGGGTGACGGCCTATACCTCCACCGTCCGCCCCGGATACGAGGATCCGTTCATCGAGCGGCAGCGTATCGCCGATGAATGGCCGCTCGCCTCGGCAACCGCCCGGCTCTATCCGAACGTCGATCATGTCCGGGTGGTCAATGACGGCACCTCGCCGATCGAGACCCTGGGCGCCGGTTTCGAATTCATGGACCGGCCGATCCTGAACCCCTGCAACCATGTCTGGATGCATCAGATCAACACCCTGGCACGGCAGGCCGGCCACCGGGTGGTGCTGTCGGGCCAGATGGGCAATATGAGCCTCAGCTATGACGGCCAGAACATGTTCCCGCAGCTTCTGCTGTCGGGTCGCCTTCTGCGCTGGTTCAGGGAGGCGCGCGGCCATGTCCGCTCGGGCGTGCAGCGGCGTTGGCGGGGCATGATCCTGCACTCGATCGGCCCGGCCCTGCCGCCCGCGCTGTGGACGATGCTGACGAAATGGCGCGGTCGGGACATGGACCTGTCGGCGGTGTCGCTGCTGCATCCCGAGCGGCGCGCGCAGGCTTATGCCCAGGCGGAACGGGCCGGGTTCGACCTCTCCTACCGGCCCAGCCTCGACAGCGTCGAACTGCGGATGCGGGTTCTGCGGCGGTTCGACGGCGGCAACTATCACAAGGGGTCGCTTGCCCATTTCGGGCTCGACACCCGCGATCCGACTTCGGACGTCCGGTTGATCGAATTCGCGATGCGTGTCCCCGACGAGATCTTCGTCGAAAACGGCGCCGGGCGGGCACTTGCCCGGCGGGCGATGGCCGATCGTCTGCCCCGCGAGGTGGTGACGGAGCGTCGCCGCGGCCTTCAGGCCCCCGACTGGCACGAGGCATTGACCGCCAAGCCGGAACTGCTGGACGAGACCATCGAGGGCATTCTGCGGTCTCCCGCCGCCTGCGAACTGCTGGACACCGAACGGCTGAAGCGGCTGCGGGCGGATATGGAAACCACCGATCTGCGTCGCTTCAAGTCGATGACCTCGTATCGCCTGGCCATGCTGCGCGGCACCGCCGTCGGCGATTTCATCCGGCGGGCATCGGGCGCGAACTGAGGCGTCTCACCCCGGGGGGGGTCGATGCAGGCGCTGGGGCTCGATCCGGCGTTTATCGGTGCATGACAACGACCGGAAGTTGATGCAGATCAAGGTATTGATTTTTGTGACAGGGTAAACGGAAGATGAATGCGACCCCTGCTGTCGCACCGCCCCCCTGAGGTGGAGGAAACAGCCATGACCGCCAACCCCTCGACATCCGCAGCACCCGAGACGGCGCTTCTGCCGCCGGTGTCGTTCGACACCATGATGACCGGCGGCCGCGAGGCCGTGGAGACCTGGTTCCAGATCAACCGTGCGGTCGCGGATGCGGCCGGGCGGATCGCGCAGGAATACGGCCGGTTCGTGATGGGCCGGCTGAACGACGACTTCGCCAGCCAGAAGCAGCTGAGCGCCTGCCGCACGCCGGTCGACTTCATCGAGATGGCGAACGGCTTCGCACAAAAGGCCGTGCGCGACTATATGGACGAGGCGACCCGCCTGACGGCCATGGCGACCGAGGCTTTCTCGGCCGCGGCCGTCACGCCGGCGCCGTCGGCAGCCCGCCGTCAGGCGGCCGACTGACCACGATCCCGCCCGTGTCTCCAGGGCCCCCCGTGTCTCCAGGGCCCGGCCCGTCGCCCGTGCAGGCGGCGGTGCCGGGCCCTGTGACGTTTATCCCCTGCACGCGTCTGCCGCAGATGCTATAACGTCGGGCGAAAGCAGCCCGCCTTGCGGCGGGTGGCGGTCGCATCGAGGGGCCGGCTTGTACCAGAGGGGTCCTTCGGGCGGCCCCTGGTGGTGGAATATTGCCAAGCGAGCGTTTGCTTTTCACGCTGGCCGGTCGATCTTTCCAACCATCTGCATCCCTATCCCAAGGCCCGAGCCTTTCCCCAGGGCCCCGAGACTTCGAGGACATCCATGTTCGGTTACACGGCACCCATCCGCGACATGCGCTTCGTAATGCGCGAGATCGTCGACATCGAAGGCCTGTCGCAGCTTCCGGGCTGCGATGCGGCGACCCCCGACACCGTGGACGCCATCCTCGAAGAAGCCGGCAAGCTGGCCGGCGGCGTGATCGCGCCGCTGAACCGCACCGGTGACCAGACCGGCTCCAAGGTCGAGAACGGCGTGGTCCGCACGCCGGAAGGCTGGCGCGAGGCCTATCGCCAGTTCGTCGACGGCGGCTGGAACTCGATCCCGTTCGAGCCGGAATTCGGTGGCCAGGGCCTGCCGATCACCGTCGCCTCGGCCTGCGCCGAGATGTGGAACTCGGCCAACATGGCCTGGGGGCTGTGCCCGCTGCTCACCATCGGTGCGGTCGAGGCGCTGACCGCCCACGGCTCCGACGCGCAGAAGCAGACCTATCTGGAAAAGCTGGTCTCGGGCGAGTGGACCGGCACCATGTGCCTGACCGAGCCTCAGGCCGGATCGGATCTGGCGCTGCTGCGGAGCAAGGCGGTGAAGCAGGATGACGGCACCTATGCCATCACCGGCACCAAGATCTTCATCACCTATGGCGAGCACGACCTGACCGAGAACATCGTTCATCTGGTGCTGGCGCGCACCCCGGATGCGCCGGCGGGGGTGAAGGGCATCTCGCTGTTCATCGTGCCCAAATTCCTGGTCAATGCCGACGGCACCCTGGGCCAGCGCAACGACCTGCGCTGCGCGAGCCTTGAGCATAAGCTCGGCATCCATGGCAGCCCGACCGCGGTGATGCAGTTCGGCGACGGTGGCGGTGCCACCGGCTATCTGATCGGCGAAGAGAATCGCGGCCTGCAGTACATGTTCACCATGATGAACAATGCCCGGCTGAATGTCGGCATTCAGGGCTATGCGATCGCCGAGCGCGCCTATCAGCAGGCGCTGGCCTATGCGCAGGAGCGCCGCCAGGGCCGCGCCGCCGGCGCCGAGGGGGCGGCACCGCTGATCATGCATCCGGATGTGCGCCGCAATCTGATGCTGATGAAGTCGCAGACCGAAGCCGCCCGCGCCCTTGGCCTTTATACCGCCGCGATGATCGATCGCGCCCGCCATACCGAGGATGCGGAAGCCCGCCGCCAGGCCCAGCGCCGGGTGGAGGTGATGATCCCGATCGTGAAGGGCTGGTCGACCGATCTGGGCTTCGAGCTGGCCTCGACCGGTGTCCAGATCCATGGCGGCATGGGCTATGTGGAAGAGACCGGCGCCGCCCAGCATCTGCGCGACGCCCGCATCTGCCTGATCTATGAAGGCACCAACGGCATCCAGGCCATGGATCTGGTCGGCCGCAAGCTGTCGATGGACAATGGCCAGTCGATCAAGGCCCTGGTCGCCGAGATGGGCGCTGCCGCCGACGCGCTGAAGGCGGTGGAGGGCGATGATGCCGCCACCATCGCCGCCGCGCTGGCCGAGGCGGTGGCTGCCGCCGACGATGCCACCGACTGGCTGATCGCCCGGGCCGGCAGCGATGCCCAGGCCGTGCTGTCCGGTGCCACCGCCTATGCCCGGCTGATGGGCACGGTTGCCGGCGGCTGGATGATGGCGATCTCGGCCGCGGCCGCGATCCGCGGTCTTTCGGAAGGTGCCGACGATGCGGCCTTCCTGGAAGCGAAGCTGATCACCGCCCGCTTCTATGCCGAGCAGGTCCTGCCGCTTGCGGCCGGGCTTGCCCGCACCGTCAAGGCCGGCTCGGCCTCGATCATGGCGCTCAGCCCCGAGCAGTTCGCGGCCTGATCGTCAGGAACATGCGCATGCACCGGGGCCGCGGCGGGCGACCGCCAGGCCCCGGCTGCGGCCCGGTTTTCCAAGACGGCCGCCCAGAAGCCGCGGGGAAGCCTGTGCCGCAGACGACGACGGTCCGAACGCCCGCAGAGGCGGGGGCCGGGATCTGAGAAGACGGATCTGTCTGACGAGGGGGAGGTGATGCAAGGAAAGGCCAAGACATGGATCGTGCCGCCGGGGTCGTCTATCCCCTGACCACCCGCCCGGAGCCGGGGCAGAGCCTGGAGGTCGCGCCGGGCGTCTTCTGGGTCCGGATGCCGCTGCCCTTCGCGCTCAACCACATCAATCTCTGGCTGGTCGACGGGCCCGAGGGCTGGACCGTCGTCGATACCGGCATCAACACCCGCATGACCACCGATCTGTGGGAGCAGGTGTTCGAGGCGACGCTCGGCGGCCGGCCGGTGGTCGACGTGGTCGTCACCCACTACCATCCCGACCATATGGGTCTGGCCGGCTGGATGGTGCGCCGCTGGGAGGGCGCGCGTTTCCATGCTTCGCTGGGTGAATGGCTGATGGCGCGGGCGGTGTGGTTCGAGGTCGCCTCGGGCGCCCATGACGCCAGGCTCTCCTATTACCGCAAGGCGGGGCTGACCACCGACGAGATCGAGGGCATCCACGGCCGCACCAGCGGCTATCGCAAGGGCGTGTCGGAACTGCCGCAAAGCTTCCTGCGCATGAGCCGCGAGGCGAAGGTCGCCTTCGGCGGTGACGAATGGCAGGTGCTGATCGGCCGCGGCCATGCCGTCGAGCATGTCTCGCTCTATTCCGAAAAGCGCAAGGTGCTGATTTCGGGCGATCAGGTCCTGCCCCGGATCAGTCCCAATGTCGCGGTCTGGCCGACCGAACCCGACGGCGACCCGCTGGCGATGTTCCTGGCCGACATGCCGCAATTCCTTGAACTGCCTGAAGACACGCTGGTGCTGCCGGCCCATGACGCGCCGTTCTATGGCCTGCATCACCGGGTCGAAGCGCTGGCCGCCCATCACCACGACCGGCTGGACGCGATCCTGACCGCCTGCCGCGCCGGGCCCTGCACCGTGCGCGACACGTTCCCGCTGCTGTTCGGCAACCGCAAGCTCGATGCCCAGCAGCTGGTCTTCGCCACGGGCGAGGCGCTGGCCCATATCAATAATCTGGTCCACCGCAACGCCATCCGCCGCGAGACGGCAGAGGACGGCATCTGGCGCTTCGTCGCCGTCTGACCGGCGCCGATCCGGCCGGGTTCCACCGGTACAATCTATCCGTTTGCGGCCAGCCCGCGCCCCTGGACCTCCGGGGGCGCGGGCTGTCGCTTTTACAGCGCGGAAATCTTCTTACCCACGGGTAATGTCGATTGACACCTAACGGACAGTTTCCTAGCCTGAAGGGACGGGAGTGGTTCTAAAATAATAAAGACCGCCCCGCGAGGGAGGGAGACATTACCGGTGAACGGTCACCATCGACGGCACGGATGCGCCCGTGCCGGGGAGACGGGAGAGGTGCATCCGCGCGTCTGCCGTCGGGCGGGCGCGACATGACGGCCATACTCGAAGTTGAGGGCGTCGGTCTGAAGTTTGGCGGCGTGGCTGCCCTGACCGATGTGTCGCTCACCGTCGAGGAGGGTTCGATCACCACCGTGATCGGCCCCAACGGCGCGGGCAAGACCTCGCTGTTCAACGCCATCTCGGGTTTCTACAAGCCGAACACCGGTACCGTGCGCTTTCGCGGCCGCGACGTCAGTCGCCTGAAGCCGCCGGCCCGTGCCGCGCTGGGGCTTGCCCGCACCTTCCAGAACATCGCCCTGTTCCGCGGTATGACCGTGCTCGACAACATCAAGCTCGGTGCGCATGTCCATCTGAAGACCGGGCTGGTCGATGCCCTGATCTATCGGGGCCGGGCGCGGGCGGAAGAGGCGCGGCTGCGGCGGGAGGTGGAAGAGCGGATCATCGATTTCCTGGAAATCGACCATATCCGCGGCCTGCCGGTCGGCGCCTTGCCCTATGGCCTCCAGAAGCGGGTGGAGCTGGCGCGCGCGCTCGCCATGCGGCCGACCGTGCTGATGCTGGACGAGCCGGTGGCGGGCATGAACCGCGAGGAACGCGAGGACATGGCCCGCTTCATTCTGGACGTGAAAGAGGAATGGGGCGTCACCGTGCTCATGGTCGAACATGATATGGGCCTGGTGATGGACATTTCCGATCATGTCGCGGTGCTGAATTTCGGCAAGCGCATTGCCGCCGGCCGGCCGGCCGAGGTCCAGAAAGACCCCGAGGTCATCCGCGCCTATCTGGGGGCGGGCGATGTCGGGCAGATGCGTGCCCGGCTGGAGGCGGGCCAGGCGGCGGCCTGACCGCCGGCCGCCCCGTTTTCGCCTGATCAGACACCCCCTTGCCTGGCATCCTGCATGTGGAAGGAGGCGGCCGTTGGATTGGCTGTTCTTCGGCGAAGTCAGCCTTGCAGGGCTGGCGACCGGCGGGCTCTATGCCCTGATCGCCCTTGGTTTCGTGATCATCTACAAGGCGACGCGGGTCATCAATTTCGCCGTCGGCGAGATGATGATGTTCTCGGCCTATCTGTTCCTCACCTTCGCCGGCATCCTGGACTGGCCCTGGTATGTGTCGCTGCCGCTGGCGGTGATCGGCGGGTCGCTTCTGGGCGGCGTGATCGAGCGGGTCGCGATCCGGCCGATGCTGGGCGAGAACCCGATCTCGGTGGTGATGGTGACGGTGGGCATCGCCAGCGTGCTGATCGGCCTCGCCGAAATGCTCTGGACCGCCGATCCGCAGCTGCTGCCCGATTTCCTGCCGCGAGAGCCGATCATGATCGGCGAGATGTTCGTGGCGCCGAAATCGGGCTGGGCCTTCGTGATCGCGGCCTGCGTGATCGTGGTCTATCTGCTCTATTTCCGCTTCTCCCGCGGCGGCGTGGCGCTTCGTGCCACGGCGTCCGACCAGGCGGCGGCCTATTCGATGGGCATCGCCGTGCCCAAGGTGTTCTCGGCTGCCTGGATGGCCGGGGCCTTCGCGGCCGCGATCTCGGGCATCCTGGTCGCGGCCAGCGGCGGGCTCAGCCCGCAGATGGGCGTGGTCGGGCTGTCGATCCTGGTGATCGTGATCCTGGGCGGGCTCGACAGCATTCTGGGCGCGCTGATCGGCGGGCTGTTCGTGGGCTGGATCGAAACCATCGCCGGCACCTATCTCGGCGGCGAATACCGCCAGCTCGCCACCTTCTCTCTGCTGGCGGCGATCCTGATCGTCCGCCCCTACGGCCTGTTCGGCACCCGCGAGATCGAGCGTCTCTGACCGGGTGTCTGCCTCCGTTCCCTTCGCCACCACCGCACCGGAGACCGGATCGCGATGCGTATCGGTGACGCCAAGACCAGCTATATCGCCGACGAGATGATCTTCGACACGCCCGTGCGCCGGGCGTGGTTCGCGGCCCTGATCGTCGCCATCCTGGTCTTTCCCCTGATCGGCAACGACTACACCATCTATCTGGCCTGTCTGGTCGCGATCAACGTGATCAGCGCCACCGGGCTCAACATCCTGACCGGCTTCACCGGCCAGATCTCGCTCGGCCAGGCGGCCTTCATGGGGATCGGCGGCTATACGGTCGCGGTGCTCGCCAGCCGCTGGGGGGTGCCCTTCATCCTGACCCTGCCGCTGGCGGGGCTTGCCTCCGCCGCCTTCGGCGTGCTGGTCGGCCTGCCCTCGCTCAGGGTCAAGGGGCTCTATCTCGCGATCGCGACGCTCGCCGCCTCGGTCATCGCCCATTTCGTCTTCGCCCATTGGGACCCGGTCACCGGCGGTATCGGCGGGCTGCAGGTGCCGCCGGCCGACCTCTTCGGCCTGGTGCTGGGCGACGACCGGTCGATGTACTGGCTGATCATGGGGGTGGCGGTGATCGCCTGCATGAGCGCGCGCAACCTGTTCCGAACCCGGGTCGGCCGCGCCTTCATCGCCATCCGCGACCGCGACATCTCGGCCGAAGTGCTGGGCATCGACCTGTTGCGCTGGAAGCTCTACGCCTTCGCGCTCAGCTCCTTCTATGCCGGGGTCGCCGGTGGGCTCTTCGCCTATTTCTTCCGGGTGGTGACGCCCGAAAGCTTCCCGCTCACCATGTCGATCTTCTTCCTGGCCGCGATCATCGTCGGTGGGATGGGCTCGATCCTGGGCGGCATCCTGGGGGCGATCTTCATGACCCTGGTGCCCGAGGCGCTGCGCTTCGTCACCACCATGGTCACCCCCTTCTACCCGCAGGCCCCGGTCGTGCTGTCGCCAATGCGCGAGGTGGTCTTCGGCCTGCTGATCGTTCTGTTCCTGATCTTCGAACCCCATGGCCTGGCCGAGATGTGGCGCAGGCTCCGGCGGTTCTTCCACCTCTGGCCCTTCCGCACCTGACCGGTGCCCGGGGCCTGCCCGATCGTCAACGACCGCCGGCCAGAACCGGCGGCAGGCGTCCTTTCAGGGAGGAGACACCCATGTCCAGCACCATGCGCGGCCTCTCGCGCCGCGATCTCCTGAAATATGGCGGCGGTGCCGCGGCCCTCGGCCTTGCGCTCAAATCCGGGCTCGATCCGCGGAGCGCGCTTGCCGCCGACGACATCGTGATCGGCGGCTCGCTGCCGATGACCGGCGTCTTCGCCTTTGCCGGCATCGCCGGCCATCAGGGGCTGAACGATTTCGTCGAATGGAAGAACGCCAATGGCGGCGTCGCCGGGCGTCAGCTGCGCTATGTGATGGAAGACACCGGCTACAAGGTCGACGTGTCGGTGGCGGCCTTCAAGAAGATCACTGCCGCCCACAAGCCGCCCTTCTATTTCGGCGACAGCACCGGCTTCGAAAAGGCGATCGCCTCGGAACTGGTCCAGCTGGGCACGACGGTGATGTCGGGGGCGAGCTTCGCCTCGGAACTGGCCGATCCCGGCCGCTACCCCTATCACTTCATCGCCGGCCCCAGCTATGCCGAGCAGGTCGGCATCCTGCTGCAATACATCAAGAACGAGGCCTCGGGCGGCTCGGCGCCCAAGCTGGCGCTGGTCTACAGCGACACCGAATTCGGCCGCGACCCGATCGCCTCGGCCAAGGCGCGCGCCAAGGCGCTGGGCATCGAACTGGTCGACGAGATCGTGACCAAACCCGGCAGCGTCGACGTCTCGGCCGAGGTGCTGAAGCTGCGCCGCTCGCGCCCCGACTATGTGATCTTCCACGGCTATGTGCTGTCGCCGATCAATGAATTCATCGTTCAGATGAAGCAGATGGGCCTGAAGACGAAGTTCATGGGCACCTATTACACCATGGACAAGCTGCTGATCGATCAGGTGGGCGAGCCCTCCGACGGCTTCATGGGCGTGATGCCCTACAACTATTACGACAGTGACGCCAGCGGCGCCAATTTCGAGGCCATGCGGGCCTGGACGAAACAGCATGCGCCGGACGTGACCTATCGCCCCGTCCCCTATGTCGCCAGCTGGTTCACCGGCATGCTCTTCGCCGAAATCGCCCGTCGGGTGATTGAGGGCGGCCAGGAGATGACCGCCAAAAACATGAAGGCGGCGCTGGAAAGCATCGAGAACTGGGACACCGGCGGCATCATCGGCCTGCCGATTTCGATGAAGACCCATTCGGTGCCGGTGGGCCGCATCTACCAGGTCAAGTTCTCGGAAAAGCGCTACGTGCCGGCCTCCGACTGGATCGCGCTCACCTGACCTCGTCCGACCGACGGCCGGCCCGGGACCCTGTGCCCGGGCCGGCCACAGCCACCGGGGCCCTGCCGATGACGTCAGCCTCTCCCGATCCTCTGCTCGATATCGAGAACATAGAGGTCGTCTACAATCACACGGTGCAGGTGCTGCGCGGGCTGTCGATCCGCGTCGCCCCCGGCGCGATCGTGGCCCTGCTCGGCGCCAATGGCGCCGGCAAATCCACCACGCTCAAGACCGTGTCCGGCCTGATCCGGCTGGAGAATGGCGGGCTGACCGCCGGCCATGTCCGCTTCCGCGGCCGCGAGGCCTGGGGGCGGGAACCGGATCGGCTGGTCCATGACGGGCTGTTCCATGTGATGGAAGGCCGCCGGGTCTTCGAGGATCTGACGGTCGAAGAGAACCTGATCGCCGCGACCTATGCCCGCAGCGCCGGCAGTACCGGTTCCACCGACGACGCGCTGGCCATGGTCTACGGCTATTTCCCGCGACTGAAAGAGCGGCGCAAGGGGCTGGCCGGCTATCTGTCGGGCGGGGAGCAGCAGATGCTGGCCATCGGCCGGGCGCTGGTGGCGGAGCCGCAGCTGATCATGCTCGACGAGCCGTCGCTGGGCCTTGCCCCCATGGTGGTGGAAGAGATCTTCTCGATCGTGCTGCGCATCAACCGCGAGCGCGGGGCGGCGGTGCTGCTGGTGGAACAGAATGCCGCCATCGCGCTGGCGGTGGCGGATTATGCCTACATCATGGAAAGCGGCCGGGTGGTGATCGACGGTACGCCGGCCCAGCTTGCCGCCAATCAGGACGTGCAGGAATTCTATCTGGGCCATGGCGGCGAGGATGGCGGCGGCCGGTCCTTCCGCGACATCAAGCATTACAAGCGGCGCAAGCGGTGGCTGTCATGACCATGGCGATTCCGACCCTGACCATGCCCCAGATGCTGCGCGAGCATGCCCGCCGGCAGGGCGACCGGCTCGCGATCCGCCAGAAGGATTACGGCATCTGGCAGCCGATCACCTGGGCCGGCTATTTCGCGCGCGCCCGCGCCTTCGGCCTGGGGCTGGAGGTGCTGGGGGTGGGCGCCGGCGGCCATGTCGGCGTGCTGTCCGAAAACCGCGCCGAATGGGTGATCGCCCAGCTGGGCACCGGCATCATCGGTGCGGTCACCGTCGGCGTCTATCCGACCAGCCCGGCGGGGGAGGTGGCCTATGTGCTTGCCCATGCCGATGTCGACGTGGTGGTGGTCGAAGATCAGGAACAGGCCGACAAGGTGCTGGAACGGCGGGCGGAGCTGCCGCGGCTGCGCCGGATCGTGGTCGTCGACATGCGCGGCCTGCGCGGCTATGACGAGCCCGACCTGATCCCCTTCGACGAGGTGGAACGGCTGGGCGCCGAACGCCATGCCGCCGATCCCGGCCGGGCCGATGCGCTGCTCGATGCCCAGACGCTCGATGATACCGCGCTCATGATCTACACCTCGGGCTCGACCGGAAAGCCCAAGGGGGCCGTGATCACCTATCGCAACATCACCCATGTCGTGCCCGGGCTGGTGGCGCGGCTGCATCTGGACGGCGAGGCCTCCAGCCTCAGCTATCTGCCGCTCTGCCATGTCGCCGAACAGGCGATGACCAATTTCGCACCGCTCTATCTGGGCAGCCGGATCTCGTTCGGCGAAAGCCTGCGCACGGTGCAGTCGGATCTGCGCGAGGTGGCGCCCAGCTTCTTCATGGGCGTGCCGCGGATCTGGGAAAAGCTGCACGCCGCGATCCATATCAAGATGGCCGAGACCGGCGGCTGGCGGAAGGCGCTGTTCGACCGGGCGGTCCGCGACTGCACGCCGCTTGCCTGGAAGCCGCGCCGCGACTGGACGCTGGCCCAGCGGCTGCGCTTCGGGCTCTGGTATCTGCTGGTGTTCCGGGCGCTGCAGAACTTCATCGGCCTGCGCCGGGCGCATGTCGCCATCACCGGCGCGGCCCCGATCTCCCCTGAGATCCTGCGCTTCTTCCGCACCATCGGCGTGCCGCTGGTCGAGGCCTATGGCCAGACCGAGACCTCGGGCGTGGCCATCGGTCAGGCGCCCGAGGATGCGCGCCCTGGCATGGTCGGCACCGCCGTCGAGGGGGTGGAGGTAAAGCTCGACCCCGCCACCGGCGAAATCCTGGTGCGGGGCGGCTCGGTCTTCGCCGGCTATTACAAGAACGAGGCCGCGACCCGCGACACGATCCGCGACGGCTGGCTGCACACCGGCGATGTCGGGGAAGAGGTCGACGGCCATATCCGCATCGTCGACCGGATCAAGGACATCATGATCACCGCCGGCGGCAAGAATCTGTCGCCGACCGAGATCGAGAACGCCGCCAAATCCAGCCCCTATGTCAAGGAATGCGTGGTGATCGGCGACCGGCGCAAATACGTCGCCGCCCTGATCCAGATCGATTACGACACCGTCGCGCGCTGGGCGGAAGAGCAGGGCATCGCCTATACCACCTTCCGCTCGCTGGCCGAAAACCCCAAGGTCCGGGCCCTGATCGAGGCCGAAATCGCCCGTGCCAATGCCGGCCTCGCCCCGGTGTCGCAGATCCGTCGCTTCCATCTGCTGACCAAGGAACTGGACCATGACGACGACGAAGTGACGGCGACCATGAAGATCCGGCGCAGCAATGTGTACAGGAAGTACACCGACGTCATCGAGACGCTATACGCCTGAGGCGCTGGCGCGTCGCCTTGGGCGGCGGTTGGCAGAACGGCACCCTGACCTGCTCTCTCTTTACCTCGTTGATGCGCTGCGTGACGTAGGAGGATCCGCCTGTGATTGATGTGTAACATATTTTGTAGTCGATCTTGCGCAAGGCCCTCAGGAAGACGGAGGAAAGGTGGCGGACCTGTTCTTCCTGGGGATAGGCCCTGGTGATCTGTTCTATGTTTACCACGGAGAAGACTATTCGCTTGTCGCCGGACGGTATGACGCCACGTGCCGAGAAATTCGATTTCGGACGAGCAGACTTGAAGGTTTCCATCAGTGTTTTATCTGTGGAGCCCAGTGCCTTGTAGAAAAATTCATAATACTCAACCGCCCATTCATCTGCCTCAGGTGTTCCGGCGACGTCAGCGGCGAAACGTAGTTCCCTGTTTTCAAAGCTGAAAGTCACCGTCTTGATGATTGCTGGGCCCGGCCCTGAATTCCGGACCTCCATAAACAGTTCTCGCCCATTGGTCGCGACCGTCAGGTATGGCTGTATGGAGGCTTCTTTGTACGTCCGCTCCAGGCCTAAGGTCGTCCAGGACACGAACAAACTCAGCCCTGCGAACAACAGGGAGGCCAATGAAACATATATCGATATACCGCTCTCTGATTTTGCCCCGCCTGGCGGGTCAGGGGACACCCGTTTACCTGGACGGTGCTGCAAGGGCATTCTACACCCCATCTCAACGAGAATAAGAGCGACCCGGGCACTCTGCTGAGTATATGGCGTATCCCTTCAAAAGGAAAAGGTGTGACCCCTCGTTTTGTGGGCCGCTCAGCGTGACCCCACCTCCGCCATCCGCTCTGCGGTGACGTCGCCGGGCTGTCCGCCCCAGCGGCGGCGCAGATAGTTGACCAGCGCCGCCATCTCGCCGTCGTCGAGCAGATCGCCGAAGGCCGGCATTTCCTGCATCCGGCCGGTGCCGGCGAGCGGGCGGGCCGGAATGCCGTCGCGGATCACCTTCACCAGATTGCGCGGGTCCTGCAGCATGGCGGTGGTGTTGGTGGCAAGCGGCGGCGAGGCGGCGGGGTGGCCTTCGCCATCGGCCCCGTGGCAGCCGGCGCAGAAGCCCAGATAGATGTCGTGGCCGGGGTTCTGCGTATGGCCGGTCGTGACCGGTTCGGGCCGTGTCGGGGGCGGGGCCCCGTCGGTCAGATAGGCGGCGATCGCCCCCACATCCTCTGCCGTCAGATAGCGGGTGGAATGGTGGAGCACCGGATACATCCGGAAGGTCATCGTGCCCTGGGGCGAAAGGCCGGTCGACAGGAAACCGGTCAGATCTTCCGCCGTCCAGCCGCGGGCCGAGAGGCCGGCCGGGGTGATGTCGGGGGCGAGCGCACCTTCGATCACCTCGCCCTGAAGATGCCGGTCGTCCTCCATCGCATAAGCCAGGTTGCGGGGGGTATGGCATTCGCCGCAATGGCCCAGCACCTCGACCAGATAGCGGCCGCGGGCGTGATCGCCGGCCGGTGCGGCGCTGCCCGCAGGCGGGGGCAGATCACCCGGCTCGGGCCGGAAGATCAGGTTCCAGAAGGCGATCGCCGGCCGGATGTTGAAGGGGAAGGCCAGATCCGGCGGCCGGTTCGGCTTCTCCACCGCCGGCAGGCTGGCGAGATAGGCCGAGAGCGCATCCACATCCGCCCGGGTCATGGCGTGATAGGACGTATAGGGCATGGCCGGATACAGCCGGCCGCCATCGGGGAGAATGCCGTAGACCAGCGCCCGATAGAGATCGTCCGCGCTCCAGCCGCCGATGCCGTGATCGCGCGAGGGCGTGATGTTGGTGCCGTAGATCGTGCCGACCGGGGTTTCCATCGGCAGCCCGCCGGCATAGGCGCGGCCATCCTCGGCCACATGGCAGGCGGCGCAGTCGGCGGCACGGGCGATGTAGCGGCCCCTTTCCACCAGCCGGGCGCGCTGGCCCGCATCCAGCCGGGCCGGGTCCACCGTCGCAGGCGGGATCGGCCCGGCGCCGGTCAGCAGCGGCACCGCCACCACCGCGACGACCACGACAACGACCAGGGCAAGCGCCCCCAGAATCAGCCGCCGCCTCATGATCCGTCATCCCGTTTGCCCGCCGGCCGGTCGGTGGTCAGCCCCGGCGTCGACAGGATCACGTCGCGCACCGCGGCCAGATAGCGGACATAACCGGTGCAGCGGCAGATATGCCGGTCCATGCCTTCCAGAACCACGCGCTCCACATCCCGGCGCGGCACCGGCTCGCGGGCCAGGCGTTCGATCAGCACGGTCGCGCCGTTGACGAAGCCCGGGGTGCAATAGCTGCACTGGAAGGAGAAATGGGTCAGATAGGCCTGCTGGATGGCAGAAAGCGCCAGGCTGCCATCCTCGTTCCGCCTGGCATGGCCTTCGACCGTGCGGACCCGCGCCCCATCCAGATGGGCGACGCCGGTCACGCAGCTGGGCACCGCCCGCGACCGGCCGTCGGGGCGGTCCAGGATCACGGTGCAGGCACGGCAGACCCCTTGACCACAGCCATAGCGCGTGCCGGTCAGGTTCAGATATTCCTGCAGGAATTCAAGCAGCATCAGGTCTTCGGGCACCTCGACCGGGCCGGTATCCCGGCCGTTGACGGTCAGCCGCACCGATCTGGTGGCGGGGATCACAGCAGCACCTCCCTGATCTTTTCGGGGCGGATCGGCAGGTCGCGGAAGCGGTGACCGATCGCATGGGCGATGCCGTTGGCGATCGCCGCCACGATCGGGATCATGGTCACCTCGGCGATGCCCTTCGGCGGATCAGTCGGCGAAAGCGGCGGCAGCACCTGGCCGGTCTGCGACCAGACCGCGACATCCGATGCACGTGGCAGGCGGTAGCGGTTGAAGTTCCAGGTGCCGTTGCCCGGCCCGTCCTCGTACAGCGGCAATTCCTCGAACAGGGCATGGCCGATGCCCATGGCGATGCCGCCCTGCAGCTGGCCCGAGACCAGCTCGGGCACGATCATGTTGCCGCATTCCATCCACGAGTGGTGCGACAGCAGCCGGACCTCGCCCGAACCGCCATTCACCGACAGCTCGACCAGGGTTGCGACCGGCGCGTAATAGACCACGGCGGCATTGTTGCGCTGGACGGGCGGGTAGAAGACCCGCCGGCGGGGCTGGAAGTCATAGCCGCCATCGCCCCGGCGCAGCGCCAGCGCATCGATCGGCCAGCGGTGGGTGCCGTCCTCCAGCTCGAACTCCGCCTCGGTCCAGGACCAGCGGTTGAAGGTATGGACCACGACGCCGGTCACCAGCCCCATCTGATGGGCCCGGGCCGCCAGCCTGGCCAGCGGCAGCGGCTCCAGCGAGGCCGCGACCAGCAACCCGTCGCGCCAGACCGCCTCCTCGCGCCGGATCGCGAGCGGCGCCGCCTGGCCGCCGCCGATGCCCTCGCGCCAGATCGACAGCGCCGCCGGCCACAGCCCGCGTTCGAACAGGATCCGCGCCGCCTCCCGCGTTGCATGCGACAGGTAATAGGCCGAGTTGGAGGCGCTGCGCGGCGAGGTGATCCGCGGTACCCAATGGGGATCGCGCGCCGCCTGATCCTGCGCCGCCTGCGACATGGTATAGGGCTCGTCATTCGAGGTAAGCGGCAGTTCCGGCCAGTCGGTCACCGCAAATTCGGCATCATGGGCCGGCCGGCCCAGCCAGTCCGCCACCACCAGCATCTGCGACGAGGTCGACCCGTTGCCGATCTCGTTGCAGACATGGCGAAGATGGATATGGCCGTCGGCGCCCAGCGCCACCCGGGCGATCGCCGCCTCGGCGCCGGTGCCGTAATCCTTCTGCACCGCGGCGAAGCCCACCCCGTAGTGATGACCGGGATGGTCCTGGTCGTGCAGCCGCTTGCGCTCGTGCCGTTCGGTCCAGAGCGGGTGGCGGGCGGCGGCCTCCAGCAGTTCGCCTGCCCTGAGCAGCCCGGCCGGCACGGCGCCCTGGGTGTTCTTCATGCCCGCGGTCAGCAGGTTGCGCCGGCGCAGTTCGATGGCGTCCAGCCCCAGCTCGTCTGCGATCTCGTCGACCAGCATCTCGGTCGCGCTCATCGATTGCAGCGTGCCATAGCCGCGCATCGACCCGGCCGTCGGGGCGCGCGACGCCTCCACCCGCACCGACAGGTCGCTTTGCGGAAAATAGTAGATCGACTGCGCCGCACTTGCCGCGACCTCGCCCACCGAGGGGCTGAAATTCATCCGCCCGCCGCCATCGCCCAGCAGATCCATGCGCAGCGTATGGAACTGCCCCGTCCGGCGGTCGACCGCGATCGCGGCATCGATCCGGAAGGGGTGGCGCTTGATCGCGGTCTGGAAATGCTCCCACCGGTTCAGCGCCAGCCGCACCGGCCGGCCATCGGCGTAAAGCGCGGCCATGGCCGCGTAATAGGGCAGGGAATGATGTTCCTTCTGGCCGTAGCCGACGGTGTAGCCGGCATTGAAGCGCAACTCGTCCAGCCGGAACCGGCTGGCCCGGACCATGGCGATCACATGGGTGGCGTTGGTATAGGGCGACTGGGTGCCGGTCACCAGATGCAGGCGCCCCGCGGCCGGGTCATACCAGGCATTGCCGTTGTCGGGTTCCAGCGCCGCCGGGTCGACATAGGGCGAATGATATTCCCGCCGGAAGACCGCAAGATCGTGGTCGGCGCCCTCCAGGCTGCGGGCGATCTCTTCTGCGGCGTGCATGGCGCGCGCCGCCGCATCCCCCTCTGCATCGGCCGCCGGCCAGTCGTTGCTGTCGGCGGGCGGGCGCAGCACCGTGCCGGTCATGGGGGAATAGATGTCGGGGGCGAAGGGGGTGGCCCCGCCGATGCGCACGAAGCGCGCGCGGCCATAGGGCGGGCGGGTCTGCACCCCCGTCTCCCGGCCATAGCGGATGGCATCCTCGTTGAACTGCAGCAGCTGCTTCGCACGGCGGAAGCGCGGATAGTCGTGATAGATCAGCAGCGCCACCGGCTGGCCCAGCAGAGGCGGTATCTCCCCGGATCTGAGCAGCAGGTCGCCATAGAAATCGGGCTCGGGCATGGCCACGCCGTCGGCCGCAAGCTCGGCCGCGGTGACCAGCCGGTCGGGCGCAAGTTCGGGCGGCAGCATCGACAGGTCGACACCCTCGAACACCCGGTCGGCCCGGGTTGCGCGCAGCAGGAAGGCATGGGCCTGGGTCTTCGGCCAGCCGGGCATGTCCCGGGCGCGGATGTCGACCGCGAACACCTTGTCGCCGGTCACCTTGCGGATGCCGTCATGGCGAAAGCGGATGCGCCCCGACTCGTCCAGCCAGTCGGGCGGGCGGGTGCTGCGTTCGGGGATCATCGCCCCCAGGGCCTGGCCCAGCGGCATGACCGATGCGGTCACCCCCGCAGCGGCGGCGGCGCGCAGAAAATCCCGGCGCGAGATGTCCGTCGGGCGCGACACGTCCCTCTCCATCCCTGAAGTGCACTCAACGGGCCGGCCGCAGGAACGACACGGATCCCGTGACATGCCAACCTCAGGGGCGGCGATCGGGTTCCATCGGCAGGGATGCGGAAAGCGAGGAGAGGAGGGGAAGGGCGGGCAAAAAAAACGGCCCCGACGGGGGAAGCGTCGGGGCCGTGATGCGGTGACCGGTCCGTCTTGCGGCCCGGCGATGCGGCCCCTTGGGGAGAGGGGCGGACGGTGGGGCCGAGGGAGGGCGGCCGGACCGTCGTCAAGGCATCGCGGGGCAGGTCGCAAGTGGGGAACGACCGGTCCCGTCGGCGTCGCGCAGCACTCGGGCCTGAGGGAGGGCAGGCGGAGGCGCAGCAGACGCCGGGCTGGGGTCGGGCCGGTTGCCGAGGGAGGGCGGCAGCGGCCCGGGCAGGCTGAAGCGGGGGAAACGCTTCAGTTATCGCATCGGGATCCGGGGGAGGACGGTTCCAGATGCGAAGCTTGTTTCAGGCGCGATCTCCGGCTATATCCACAGCCGGGCTCGCTGGATCACACGCCGTAGCCGGCAACCTCGTGACCCTGGCGACCATGGGTCGCGACCGAGCGGATCTCGCCGCGCGAGATGCCGATATCGGCCAGCATGCGGTCGTCGAGGGACTTCAGCTCGGCATAGGTCCGACGCTCCAGGCGCCACCGGATCATCCGGGCAACAACGTTCTTCAGCGAGATGACGCCAGGGATGAAGGCGGTCATGACAGGTCTCCTAGGGGCTGCGCCGTCTTCGCTGCCGGGCCGCTCGACCGGTCGCATCCTGAAGGTCTTTCAGGGCTGCGTGCTTGGGGGGCTCGGTCGGGGCGCCTGAGCTGCGGCGGCGCATCGTGTCGTTTCGATGAGCTAGAGATACGCCTGATCGATCGGTTTCGGGAGGGGTCCATTTCGCACTGCAACAATGCAGCTTCTGCATGGCACCAGACCCGTGCGCGATCTGCATGGCTTTCCTATCAGGCGTAAGGCGAGTTTCCCCGCTTCTGGTTCCGCGCTCAGCCGTGCATAATGGCCCCAGCCCGAGCCCGGGGAGGCCGGGACAGGCGGCCCGCGCGGGAGAGATGGCGCAGGGCTTTCCTGCTCCGGAACGACGGCTCGCGGTGGTCGGATCCGGGCCGGCCGGTTGCCGAAGGTGACCGCCCAAGGCCCCCGCCGGACGCCGCGGCACCCGGGTCGTCGACGCATGATGTTGGATCGCAACCAGAAAAAGATGGGGAAGCGATGAAGCTCAATCCGATCCGGACCGCCACTGCGGCCGTTGTCGCCTCGATGATCGTCGCTGCGGCGCCGGCCTGGGCCGCCGGAGCGAAGATCGGTGCTCTGATGCCGCTGACCGGCGACCTTCAGGCCTATGGCGTGGCCTCGGTGACCGGCTCCGAGCTTGCGATGGAAGAGATCAACGCGCAGGGCGGCGTGCTGGGCGGCAAGCTGGCCCTGGAAGTGGCCGACACCCAGACCAACGCCCAGGCGGGCGTGGACGCGGCGCAGCGTCTGGTCTCGGTGGCGGGTGTCAACGCGATGGTCGGCGCGCTCTCGTCGGGCGTGACCATCCCGGTCGCCACCACGGTCTCGGCGGCGCGCATGGTGCCGCAGATCTCGCCGGCTTCGACCTCGCCGGTGATCACCTCGCTCGACGACAAGGACTTCCTGTTCCGCTCGGTGCCGTCGGATGCGCTGCAGGGCACGGTGATGGGCCAGCTCGCCGCGAACGAGGGCTACAAGACCGTGTCGGTGATGTACATCAACAACGACTACGGCCAGGGCCTGGCGGAAGAATTCGCCAAGACCTTCGAAAAGGGCGGCGGCAAGGTTGCGGCCTCGCTCGCCTTCGAGCCGGGCAGCGCCTCCTATCGTGGTGAGCTGACCAATGCCGCCAAGGACGGTGCCGAGGCGCTGGTCCTGATCGCCTACCCTGAGAACGGCACCACCGTGGTCCGTCAGGCGCTGGAAGAGGGGCTGTTCACCAAGTTCGTCTTCTCCGACGGCCTGAAGGCGCCCGAAATGTCGCAGGCGATCGGCGAGGAATACCTGAAGGACACGGTCGGCATCGCGCCGGAAGCCGTGGCCGACAGCCCGGCGGCGGCGAAGTTCCGCACCGCCTACGAGGCGAAGTTCAAGCAGCTGCCGCCCAAGCCCTATATCGACACCACCTATGACGCGGTCTATGTCCTGGCGCTGGCCATGGAGAAGGCCGGCTCCACCGACGGCACCAAGATCCGCGATGCGCTCCGCGAGGTCGCCAACGCCCCCGGCGAGAAGATCCTGCCGGGTGAGTGGGAAAAGGCGGTGAAGCTGATCAAGGAAGGCAAGGACATCGATTATGTCGGCGCCTCGGGCTCGCTTGATTTCGATGCCGCCGGCGACGTGTCCGGCACCTTCGCGATCTACGAGTTCAAGAACGGCACCGTCGAGACCCGCGAGATCGTCGAGCCCAAGCTCTGATCGATCCTTCGGGATACAGACCTGACGACAGGCGCGGCGGCCGGGCAACCGGCCGCCGCGTCTTATTGTCCGGGGGAGGCGTCCTGGGCCGGATGCCCCTGGCATATAGACGCATTCGGGATATATCTTAGAAAGCGGCTCCCGAGGGGCCGGCACCGCCGCCACCGGAGCACGCCGATGCGCCTGACCACCTTTTCCGACTATGCCCTGCGCAGCCTGATCTTCGTGGCGGTGGCCCCCGACCGGCTGGTCACCATCGGCCAGATTGCCGAGGCCTACGACATTTCCCGCAACCATCTGATGAAGGTGGTCCACCAGCTGGGCCGGCTCGGCTATCTGGAAACCGTGCGTGGCAAGGGCGGCGGACTGCGCCTGGGGCAGGCGCCCGAAGACATCCGCATCGGCGCGGTCCTGCGTGAAACCGAGCGCGACAGCGCCCTGCTCGAATGCTTCGACACCCACGGCAATTGCCGCATCCTGCCCGCCTGCGTGCTGCGCGGCGCCCTGGCCGAAGCGGCCGAAGCCTTCTATGCCCATATGGACCGCTACACCCTGGCCGACCTCACCCGCCCGCGCTGCGACATCGCCAGCCTGCTCGGCCTCGACCGCGCGACCGACGCGGCCTGACGGTCAGTCCGTCAACGCCTGCACGCTCGACCAGTCCAGCCCGAACCGGGCCAGATATTTGCGCAACCGGTCGGCGTCGTTTGGCGCGGCTTTCCGGGCACGCGAGGCTGCGAACAGGGCCCGCCCGGCGGCGCTCAGGCTGGGTGTGCTGCGGCAGATACGCACGACCTCGGCCAGCTGGACCCGGTCGAACGGGTCGATCTCCGCCAGCCGTGTCTCGCCCAGCAGGCCCGGCAGCGGGTCCTCCCGGGCCGAAGCAGACCTTCGCTGCCAGGCCCGTTCCAGTCGCTCGATCTCTTCCGCCACCACCTCTTCGGTGATCCGCCCGCCGGGGGCGAGGGTTGCCATCCGGGTGACTGCGGCGCCGAGGTCGCGGAAATTCCCCGGCCACAGCCCGCCCGGGCCGGTGGCGAAGGCCAGGAAGCGCTGCCGGGCCTCGCGACTGAACGAGACCTGGCGGCCTTCCCGGACACCATGACGGCGTAATTCCTCGTCGAGATTGGGGTCGATGTCTTCGGGCCGGCGGGCAAGCCCCGGCAGGTCGAAGCTCCAGAGGTCGATGCGGGCAAGCAGATCCTCGCGGAACCGGCCTTCCGCCACGGCGGTGCCGAGGTCGCGATTGGTGCCGGCGATCAGCTGGAACCGGCTCGCCGTGTCGCGATCGGCGCCCACCGGCAGAAAGCGGCCCTCCTCGATCGCGCGCAGGATCATCGCCTGTTCGTCCAGCCCCAGTTCGCCGATCTCGTCCAGAAACAGCAGCCCGCCATCGGCCGCGCGCAACAGCCCGGCCCGTTCGGCCACCGCCCCCGTGAAGGCGCCGCGGACATGGCCGAACAGGGCCGACATGGCGCCGTCACCGCGCAGGGTGGCGCAGTTGACCTCGACGAAGGCGCCATCGACCTGTCGGCGCTGCTTCTTCAGGTCGAAGATCCGGCGGGCGAGGGCGGTCTTGCCGGCGCCGGTCGGGCCGGTCAGCAGGATCGGCGCGGTCGAATGCAGGGCCACCCGTTCGATGCGCTCGATCAGCCGGTTGAAGCCGGGATTGCGGGTGTCGATCCCGGCTTTCAGGAACGAGGTACGCTCGCGCCGTTCCTGCCCGAAGCGGCCGGCGATGCGGTCATAGCGCGCCAGATCGATGTCGATGATGGTGTGGCTGCCGAAACCGCCCGGCCGTTCCCTGGCCGGCGGCGGCGACACCTGGATCAGCCGTGCCGGGATGTAGCGCGCTTCCACCAGCAGGAACCAGCAGATCTGCATCACATGGGTGCCGGTCGTCATGTGGATCAGATAGTCCTCGGCCTCGGTGTCGAAGGGAAAGCTGCGCGCGAAATCATGCAGCAGGCCATAGACCTCTTCGAAATCCCAGGGATCGCGGATCGTGACCTCTTCGGGGTGCACCTCCACCCGGGGCGCGATCAGGTGGATATCATCGACAAGCCGCGCCACCAGTTTACGGGCAGCGGCCCCGTGCAGAAGATGCAGCCGGTCGATGCCGATCCCCGGCTGCTGGATCAGCGAGATTGTCGGCCGCCAGGCCTTCCAGCGATGCGGGCCGGCCGCCACATCCAGCGTGGTGCCCACGAACCCGATCACGACCCGGCGCTTCGACATGGTCTTATCCTGACGTATAACTTCCGAGATGACAGGATCATATCCGGCCGGGATGCCTCTGCCCAGCCGGTGCGACCTCTGGCCATCAGGCCGTTACAAAGCAAGGGCTTGGGTGGATTTCCCTCGCGCAGGGCCGGTCTGGCACGCGCCTCGCAAAGAGCGCCACGCCACCTTTCGCAGTTGAGGACCACCTCCGATGGCTTTCGATCTTCTGGCACATCGCTACGAACCCGCCCGCGACCGGCCGGCCGCACCGGTCAAGATGTGGACCCGCGGCGTGCCGGTCGATGAATTGTCGATGCGGCAGCTGCTCAACACCGCCTCGATGCCCTTCATCCACAAATGGCTGGCGGTGATGCCCGATGTCCATCTGGGCAAGGGCGCCACCATCGGCTCGGTGATCCCGACCGTGGGGGCGATCATCCCGGCTGCGGTCGGCGTCGATATCGGCTGCGGCATGATGGCGGTGCGCACCTCGCTCACCGCCGATGATCTGCCCGACAGCCTGGCGGGCATCCGCTCGGCGCTGGAAGCCGCCGTGCCCCATGGCCGCACGGTCGGGCGGAAGAAGCGGGATGTCGGCGCGTGGGGCGACGATCTGCCGCCGGCGGTGACGAAGGCCTGGGCCGGGCTCGATGCCGGCTATCGGGCGCTGATCGCCCGCCATCCGGCCCTGGTCAAGGGCAATGCCATCGTCCATCTGGGCACGCTCGGCACCGGCAATCACTTCCTGGAAGTCTGCCTGGACGAGGCTGAGCGGGTCTGGGTCATGCTCCATTCCGGCTCGCGCGGGATCGGCAATATGATCGGCACGCGGTTCATCGATCTCGCCAAAGAGGATATGCGCCGCTACCACCTGGATCTGCCCGATGCCGATCTTGCCTATCTGCCCGAGGGTACGGCGCATTTCGACGACTACGTGATGGCGGTGGAGTGGGCGCAGCATTTCGCCCTGACCAATCGCCGGGTGATGATGGACCATGCCGTCGCCGCCCTCCGGAAGGTGATCACGCGGCCTTTCGATGCAGCGCTGGAGGCGGTGAACTGCCACCACAACTACGTGGCACGCGAGTGGCATTACGGCCGCGAGGTCTGGGTCACCCGCAAGGGGGCGGTGCGTGCGACCGAGGGGCTCCTCGGGATCATCCCGGGGTCGATGGGGGCGAAATCCTTCATCGTGCGCGGCAGGGGCAACCCCGAAAGCTTCTGTTCCTGCTCCCATGGTGCCGGGCGGGTGGTCTCCCGCACCGAGGCCCATCGCCGCTTCACCCTCGACGACCATCTCCGCGACACCGCCGGGGTCGAATGCCGCAAGGATGCGGGCGTGCTCGACGAAACGCCCAAAGCCTATAAGGACATCGATGCGGTCATGGCCGCTCAGGCCGACCTCGTCGACGTGGTGCACACCCTGCGGCAGGTGGTCTGCGTGAAAGGATGACATGTCCGACGATGTCTCCCGGGCTGTTGACAGACCCTGTCAGCAGCCCGGGCGCATGATCCCGTCAGGGCGGCTCATCGGGGGCTGCCCGAACGGGAGCGGGAATGATGACCCATCCGAGCTATGCGCTGCTCTATGTCGCCGACCCGGCGGCCAGTGCCACCTTCTATGCCGATCTCTTCGACACCCGCCCGGTGGATGTGTCCCCGGCCTTCGCCCTGTTCGCGCTGGAGGGCGGCATGATGCTCGGCCTGTGGGCGCGGTCCGTGGTTGTGCCGGCGCCGTCTGCGGCGCCGGGCGCATCCGAACTCGGCATCCGCATGGCCGATGATGCCGCGGTGGATGCCGCCTTCGCCGACTGGCAGGCCCGTGGCATCACCATCGCCGCGGCGCCGATGAAGCAGGGCTTCGGCTACAGCTTCATGGGCCTCGACCCCGACGGGCACCGGCTCAGGGTCTATGCGCTGGCCGGCGGCTGACGGCGCCGGTCAGATCACCCCGATCACCCGTAGCCACAGCACCTGCAACGGCCAGAGCACCAGAATGGTGACGATCGCGGTCAGCAGGCAGAGCTTCGCCACATCGCGGATCGGCAGCCCGCCGATCAGGATCGCCATCATCAGCGGCGGGGCCTGATAGGGCAGGATGACGGTCGAGAAGCCCATCACCTGCGCCGCCAGGACGGCGGGGGTGGCAAGGCCGGTGGTGGCGGCGAGGTCGCCGGTGAGCGGGGTGAGGATGGCGGGCACGCCGGGCAGGGTGGTGGCCATCGCCACCACCGTCGCCAGTCCGCCGGTGCGGAGGAAGTTGCCGGCGGCATCTCCCGGTTGCAGCCCCACGGCATCGAGCAGCACGGCGGCCAGCCAGTCGCCGAGCCCCGCATGCACGATCAGCGCACCGAGCCCGATGACGCCGCCGGCATAGAAGATCGGCTCGATGTTCAGGGTCTGCAGGGCGCGTGGCGGCAGAAAGGCGAAGCGCGGGATCAGGCAGATCACCGCCACCGTCATGCTGACCCAGGCGGGCGAGATGTGGTGCAGCGCGTCGGTCATCCAGAAGCCCAGCGCCACCAGCAGCACCAGGGCCAGCCGGCGCTGGTCGCGGGTCATCGGTGCCGGGCGGTCGGGGCGCGTGACCGGCTTCTGCGGGCCGCGGCCGTAGAGGACCAGCAGTACGGCCGCCAGGACCAGCGTCTTCAGCAGCCCGAGCACCGGGAAATTGGTCACCAGATAGGTGGAGAAGCTGGGCACGGGCGCACCCGCGGCTTCCAGGATGCCGACCATGATGTTGTTCGGCACATTGGCCGGCAGGATGGTGAACGAGGGCAGGAAGGTTCCGATCACCCCCGCCAGCATCATGCCCGCATGCCGGCGGTCGCCGGGCTGATGGCCCAGATGTTCGCCCAGCGCCGCCAGGATCGGCAGGATCAGCACGATCCGCCCCATGGCCGAGGGCATCAGGAAAGCCATGACCAGGCCGAAGGCGAGCGCCCCCAGCAGCGCGCCCCGATAGCTGGTCCCGACCCGTCGGGCCAGATGGCCGGCGATCCAGGCCCCGAGCCCGTTATGGCGGACGGCCACCCCGATCACCAGCCCTGAGAAAATCAGCCAGAAGGCCGAGGAGGTGAGCCCTGAAAAGATCACCTCCGGCGGCGCCAGCCCGGTGAGCATGGCGATGGTGAAGAAGCCGAGTGCGGTCACCGATTCCGGCAGCAGCCCGGTTGCCCAGAGGCCGAGGGTCATCACTACCAGGGTCGCCGCCGGTGCCGCGGCGGGCGACAGGCCGCCCGGTGCCATCCCCGCCTCTGGCAGCAGGCGGATGGCTGCGCTCACGATCAGCAGCAGGCCGGCGATGACGGCGGTGACGAGCGGCGGGCGGGCAGCGGTGGCGGACATGGGCGGGCAGGTCTCCGGGCAGGCGGGGAACGTCGGGAGGATTTCCTTATCCGCATCATCGCGCAAGCCGCTGAAACTTGACCTGCCCTGTGCGTGAATGCACAGATGGAGATGAACCTTCCGGAGGCGGGCAGGATGGCGGCAGGCATGGGCTGGGACGATCTGAGGCTGTTTCTGGCCGTCGCCCGCGCCGGCAGCCTGACGGGGGCCGGCCGGGCCCTGGGTGTGCGCCATTCGACGGTGCTGCGACGGATGGCGGGGTTCGAGGCGCGGCTCGGGCTCAGGCTGTTCGATCGCGGGCCGGGCGGCTATGCGCTCACCGCCGCCGGCCGAGAGCTGCTGGAGGAGGCGGCGGAGGTCGAAACCCGGCTGGTGGCGCTGGAACGGCGGCTGTCGGGCCGTGATCAGCGGCTGACCGGCACGGTGCGGATCGCGACACTCGGCGCGCTGGCGCCCTGGCTGGCGGAGGCGCTGGCGGCGTTCCGGGGGCTGCATCCCGGCATCCGCACCGAGATTGCCATTTCCCATGAAACCGTCAGCCTTGCCAGGCACGAGACCGATATCGCGATCCGGATCAGCCGCAACCCGCCCGACAGCCTGATCGGCCGGCGGATCGCGACCCTGGTCCACGGCATCTATGGCGCCCGCGATCGTCTGCCGCTGCCGCCGGGGGCCGCGCTTGCCGAGGCCCCCTGGGTGACCTATGCCCGGGGCCGGGCGGATCTACCCCAGGCGCGCTGGGTGGCGGCCAATATTCCCGACAGCCAGGTCGTGCTGCGCACCGACCATACCGGCATGCTGATCCAGGCGGTCAGGGCCGGGATCGGTCTCGGGCTCTTCGCCTGCTATCTCTGTGATGGCGATCCGGGGCTGGTGCGGTTGCGCACGCTCAACGGGCTGGGCTTTGACCTCTGGATCCTGACCCATCCCGATCTGCGCGACACGCCCAGGGTGCGGGTGTTGATGGATCATCTGGCGGCGGCCCTCGTGGCCCGTCAGCCGGCCCTGACCGGCCAGATGCCGGCCATGGATCGGCAAGAGCGGGGGGAGGGAGAATGGACGGGCTCGGCAGGCTGACCCTGTTCCTGCAGGTGGCGGAAGCGGGCAGCTTCGTGGCGGCCGCGCGCCGGCTCGGCATTTCCGCCTCGGCGGTGGGCAAGGGCATCGCCCGGCTGGAGGAGCGGCTGGGTGTCACCCTGTTCCGCCGCACCACCCGCAGTCTCAGCCTCACCGATGAGGGGCTGCTGTTCCTGGAGCGCTGCCGGCGGATCCTGAGCGAGATCGAGGCGGTGGAGCTGGAACTCGAACGGCGGGCGACCACCCCGCGTGGCCGGCTGCGTGTCGCCCTGCCGCTGGTGCATCACCTGCTGCTGCCGGCGCTGGCCGCGTTCAACGCCGCCCATCCCGGGATCGAACTGCATCTCGATTTCTCAGACCGGCTGGTCGATCTGGTCGAAGAAGGTTTCGACGTCGCCATCCGAACCGGGCCGCTGGCGGATTCCCGGCTGAAGAGCCGGTTGATCGGCCGCTTCCGTCTGATCCTGGTGGCGGCCCCGGACTATCTGGCCCGCAACGGCATGCCCGCAGGGCCGGATGATCTGGCGGATCATCTCTGCCTGCATCACCGCTTCGCCCAGACCGGCCGGCTGGAGCCCTGGCCGGTGCCCGAAACCGTACCACTGCCTGAAAGCGTGGTCGCAACCACGGTGGAGGCCCTGCTGCATCTGGCGCTGGCCGGGCGCGGCATCACCTGCCTGCCGGATTTCACCGTCGCCGCCGATCTGGCGGCCGGCCGCCTGGTTCAGGTGCTGCCGGACAAGGCGGTGCATGACGGGGTGATGCAGGCGGTCTGGCCGGCCAGCCGTCAGGCCTCGCCCAGGGTGCGGGCCTTTGTCGACATGCTGCACGATTATCTGAAGACCTGATTGCGGACAAATCTGTCCGGTAACTCAGGCCTGCCGGCCGGTTTATTCCGGAGTGGTGCCGGTGTCAGATGGGGCGATGTCAGATGGGGCGGTGCCAGATGGAGGCACGCAGCCGCGTCTTCCTCAGACATCTTTCCGCAGGGTCCGACATGACGACATCATCCCAAGCCAGGCTGCCGCTCGGCGGTCTGCTCGCGCTCGCGCTTGCGAGTTTCATCACCGTACTGACCGAGGCGCTGCCGGCCGGATTGCTGCCGGGCATCGCAGCCGGGTTCGACATATCCGAGGCGCTGGCCGGGCAGATGGTCACGGTTTATGCCCTGGGGTCCCTGCTCGCTGCGGTGCCTGTCACGCTTGCAACCCGTGGCATGAGGCGGCGGCCACTTCTGCTGGCTTCAGTTGCAGGTTTTGTTGTGGCCAACGGGGTGACGGCGGTTTCCGGCGATGTCACCCTCACGCTCGTTGCACGCTTCGCGGCCGGGGTGGCGGCCGGGGTGCTCTGGGCGCTGCTTGCCGGCTATGCCGCACGCATGGCGCCCGAGGCGCTGCGCGGCCGGGCGATCGCCATCGCCATGGCCGGCACACCACTCGCCCTGTCGCTGGGGGTGCCGGCCGGCACTTTCCTGGGGGGCATCATCGGCTGGAGGGCGAGCTTTGCGCTGATGAGCCTGGGGGCCGCGCTGCTGATGGTCTGGATCCGGCTGGGCGTCCCCGATTTCCCCGGCGAGCCGGCCGGCCGGCGGGTGCCGGCGTCCCGGGTGCTGGCCCTGCCGGGGGTGGCGGGCGTGCTGGCCGTGATGATGCTCTATGTCCTCGCCCACAACCTGCTTTACACATACATCGCACCTCTGCTGGCGCTTGCCGGGCTGGGCACGCGGGTCGATCTGGTGCTGGCGGTCTTCGGCCTGGCCGCCATCCTCGGCATCTGGGCAACCGGGCTGGTGGTCGACCGGCATCTCCGCCGGGCAATGCAGCTCAGTCTCTGGGGGTTCGTGCTCTCGGCCATTCTGCTGGCGGCGGGCAGTGACGCTGCGGTGGTCGTGGCAGCCATCGGCCTCTGGGGTCTCGCCTTCGGCGGGGCCGCGACCCTGTTTCAGACCGCACTCGCCCGTGCCGCCGGGCCCGCTGCCGATGTCGCCCAGTCCATGCTGGTCACCGGCTGGAACCTTGCCATCGCCGGGGGCGGGCTGGTCGGCGGCCTGCTGCTCGACCTTCGGGGGCCGGACGTCCTGGGCCCGGTGGCCCTGGTGCTGCTGCTGCCCGCGGCCGCCATTCTGGCCGGTGCGCGCCGCCACGGCTTTCCCGGGGCGATGCGCTGACCTTCAAACGCAACCGGGGACGGATGCCGTGGCATCCGTCCCCGGGGTCGTGCGCGACCGGTGGGCGTCGTCAGCGGACCTCGCGGCGATGGGCCTTGGGGTCGGCCTGGGCGGTGCGCCCGGTGCGGTAGAGCCGTTCTTCCGACAACAGGCCGGCCGGACGGGTGAGCAGGATCACCTGCAGCAGCACGCCGATCAGCAGCAGGCGCAGCGCACCCGCCTGGGTCGTCAGGCTGGCCGGCAGAACCTGGCTGATGATGAACTCGCTGCCCGACCAGATGACCCAGATCACCAGCGCGCCCAGGATGGCGCCCTTGTTGTTGCCGCTGCCGCCGGCGATCAGCATCACCCAGATCAGGAAGGTGCCGACCTCGGGCATGAAGGCTTCGGAACTGATGAAGCCGATGAAATGGGCGTAGAGCCCGCCGGCAAGCCCCATGATCGCCGCGCCGAAGACGAAGGCCTGGATGCGGAAGCCGACCACATCCTTGCCGGCCGCCGCCGCGGTGTCCTCGTTCTCGCGGATCGCGCGGAGCACGCGGCCCCAGGGGGCCTTGCGGGCGCGTTCGATCGCCAGATAGACCAGCACCACCAGCACCAGCACCATCGCCAGATAGGCGAGTTCGAAATAGCCGCTGTCGAAGAAGGGCCGCGGAATGCCGGGAATGCCGCGCACGCCGTTGGTCAGCCAAGCCTCGTTCTTCAGGAACAGGCGGACGATTTCGGCGATGCCGATGGTGGCGATCGCCAGATAGTCGGCGCGGAGGTTGAGGCAGATCAGCCCGATCGCCAGGCCCAGCAGGCCGGCGACGATCATGCCGCCGATCAGCCCGATCGGCAGCGGCAGGCCGAAACCGCCCAGATAGCTGCCGCCGCTGTCGGGCCCGGTCAGGATGGCCGAGGTATAGGCGCCGAGCGCATAGAAGGCGACGATGCCGAAATTGAACTGGCCCGACAGGCCCCACTGCACGTTCAGCGCCAGGCAGACGATGGCATAGATGCCGACCGAGGTGAGGAAGAAGACCGCATAGGTTTCAAGACCACCCATACCCATCATCACACCTTCCTCCCTGCGAACAGGCCGGTCGGGCGGACCAGCAGCATCACCACCATGATCGCAAAGGCGACCGCGGGCTTGTAGGCGGGCGAGATCACCATGGTCGACCATTCCTGAACGATGCCGATCACCAGCCCGCCGGCGATGGCGCCATAGGGGCTGCCGATGCCGCCCAGGATGGCGGCGGCGAAGACCGGCAGCAGGATGTTCCAGCCCATGGTCGGGTGCAGGCGGGTGTCCATGCCCAGCAGCACGCCGGCGGTGGCGGCAAGCGCGATGCCGATCGCCCAGGTCCAGATCACGATCCGGTCGACCGAAATGCCGGTGACCTGCGCCAGATCGCGATTGTCGCTCATCGCGCGCATGGCCTTGCCGACCCGGGTCTTCTGCAGGAACAGATGCAACGCCAGCACCAGGAAAGCGGCGACGCCCACGATCATGAAATGCGCCGGCTTGACCCGGATGTCGCCCAGCCGCACCGGCATCTGAATGCCCGACTGGTAGACCTGGGTTTCGGAGCCGAAGATCATCTGCAGCAGGGCGCGCAGGATCAGCGCGGTGCCGACCGACGAGATCAGCAGGATGACCGGCTGGGTCTTGCGCAGGCGGCGATAGATGGTCTGGTCGACGGCGATGGCGAAGAGCACTGCACCGGCGGCACCGAAGGGCAGGGCGATGATCGGCGGCACGCCGAAGGTGGTGACGATGGCGAGCGAGATATAGGCGCCGAGCGTCATGAAGTCGCCATGGGCGAAATGCGGGAAGCGCAGGATCGCATAGACCAGCGACAGACCCACGGCACCCAGCGCGAAGATGCTGCCCAGCACGATGCCATAGACGGTGAGCTGAAGGAGATCGGTCATTCCGCGTGGCCTCCGCCGCCCAGGAACATCTCGGCCACCTCGCGATTGTCGAGCAGCGCCGCACCCGTATCGGTATAGCGATCGCGGCCCTGCACCAGCACATAGCCGCGATGCGACATGGCCAGCGCCTGTTTGGCGTTCTGTTCCACCATCAGGATGCCGACGCCCAGTTCATTGATCTTGATGATGTTCTGGAACATCTGGTCGATGATCGCGGGCGCGAGGCCGGCGGTCGGTTCGTCCAGCAGCAGCAGCTTGGGTTCCAGCATCAGCGCGCGGCCCATCGCCACCATCTGGCGCTGACCGCCCGAGAGCGAGCCTGCGGGCTGCCTGCGCTTCTCGCGCATCACCGGGAACAGGTCGTAGATGCGCTCCATGGTCGGGCGATAGTCGTCGCGCCGGATGAAGGCCCCCATCTCCAGGTTTTCCTGGACGGTGAGCGTCGGGAAGACGTTGTTTTCCTGCGGCACGTAGCACATGCCGTGATGGACGATGCGGTCGGGCCGCAGATTGGTGATGTCGTGGCCCTGAAAGCGGACCTGGCCCTGGCGGATCTTCACCAGGCCGAAGACCGATTTCATGGCCGTCGACTTGCCGGCGCCGTTGGGGCCGATGATGACGACGATCTCGCCTTCCTCGACCCGCATGTTGACGCCGTTCAGGATGTCCACTTCGCCATAGCCGCCGCGGACGCCCTCGACTTCGAGCAGGCTCATCTGTTCCTCGTTCGCTGCGTCACGCCTTGCGGCGGAAGGCTTCCGGATCGCCGGCCGAGCCCAGATAGGCGTCGAGCACCGTCTGGTTTGCGCGGATCTCGGCCATGGTGCCCTGGGTCAGCACAGTGCCCTGGGCCATGACGATGACCGGGTCGCACAGCTCGGTCACGAGGTCCATGTCGTGCTCGATGATGCAGAAGGTCATGCCGCGCTCGCGGTTCAGCCGGCGGATCACATCGGCCAGCTTGACCAGCAGGGTGCGGTTGACGCCCGCCGCCGGCTCGTCGAGCAGGATCACCCGGCAGTTGTCGACCATCATGGTCCGGCCGAGTTCCAGCAGCTTTTTCTGCCCGCCGGACAGATTGCCGGCCAGTTCGCCCGCGACATGGGTGATCTCGAGGATGTCGAGCACCTCCATCGCCTTGCGGCGGATTTCGGCATCCTCGCGCTGCACCCGTCCCCAGGACAGCCAGGCCGAGATCAGATTCTCGCCCGCCTGGCCGGAGGGCACCATCATCAGATTCTCGAGCACGGTCATCCGACCGAGTTCGTGCGGAATCTGGAAGGTGCGCACCAGCCCCTGCCGGAACAGCTGGTGGGGTTTGAGCCCGGTCACGTCGCGGCCTTCCAGCAGCACCTTGCCGCTGGAAGGCTGCAGGGCGCCGGCGATGATGTTGAAGAGCGTGCTCTTGCCGGCACCATTGGGCCCGATCAGGCCGGTGATGGAACCTTTCGGCACGTCCAGCGAGCAGTCATCGACGGCTGTGAGCCCGCCGAAGCGCTTCACGATGTTCTGTACGGAAATCAAGGCCGACATCGCTTCCATATGTCGAAGTTGGCCGCATGCCGCACCGATCGTCCCGCGGGGGCCGGACGGCCGGACGGCGGTTGCCCTGATGGAATGCTGCGCGCTGTGGTTTCGCGCGTCCAGCCGTAACGTGTTCGGAAGCACGTGCGGTGCATCATTTCTCCCCCAGCACCGCAGCCCCTCCGCGGGCCTCCCCTGAAGGCTCCGGACCTAAGTAACCAAACCGTCGCGCGCTGGCAACCGTGAAACCCGACCAGAGCGAACGGTGTCGATTCCGAGGTTTGGGCCGCATGTTTCGCGATCCCCGAACCGGTGCGCGATCCCGATTATTTCCGGAAGAGGCGTTCGGATCTGATCCCGACCGCCGGATCGGAACGATATTGCGTTGCACAAGAAATATTGTGCATGGCCACATCCTGGATCCGGTCGATTTGATCCCGAGCTGGTATACCATCATCTCGGGCGTGATTGCGATTGTATGGGAACTCGCCACTTCCGGTGGTGCGCAAACTTCTGCCCCGATTGATGCAAAACCGGGACGATTCTGCCTTCTGGCCTCTCTGCCGGCGGGTGGATAGACAGCACATTCCCGCGGCCGCCGCCCAGACTTCGCGACCGGGAGCGGGTGGACGCCCGATCCCGTTTTTCATGCGAAGGGATCCCCGGATGACTGCCGCCAGCAGCCGCATCGCCATCATCATCGACCCGGCCCTGCCGGCCGGACTGCTCGCCAACACCATCGCCGGTATCGCCATCGGCCTGGGGGCCGCCCGGCCGGAACTCGGCGCCGTCGCCCTCACCGACGCCGTCGGCCGCAGCACGGCCACGATCACCAACCTGCCGGTACCCATCCTCCAGGCACCGGCCGAGGTGATCCGCAGCCTGCTGCTGAAGGCCCTGCCGGCCCCCGAAGAGGCCGTCGTCGTCCCCTTTCCGGGCTTTGCCCGCAGCCTGCACCTCTTCGCCGACTACGTCGCCGCCTTCCCCTCGCGCGATCTCGGCACCGAGACGATCGACGGCTTCGGCCTCCTCGGCCCGGATAAATGGGTGCGCTCGCTGACCGGGAGCCTGAAATTGTTGCGGTGAGGCGATATCGTCGCCTTGGTGGATCAGCCGCCCGTCAGCCGCCGGAGATCGGTGCCGAGCGCATCGACGGCCCTGTCCAGATCCTCCCCGGTCATGCCCAGGCGATCGCGGGCATGGCGGCGGTTGTCCGGAAGGTCGAGCGTCTCGTGAACCCGTGAGAGGGCGGCCAGGACCGAGGGGCCGTAGGCGCCGACGGCCTTTGTGACCGCTGCATCCGGGACGGGGCCCAGATGCTGGATCAGCATGCCGAGATCGATCGCATCCCGCCAGGCGACGGCTTTGTCTGCCCCGCGGTCGGCATTGGCGAGCAGTTTTTCGGCGTACTGGTCGGCGGTGCTCAGCACCGGACAGCCGCACAGCCGGGCATCTGGCGGATCCAGGTCGATGCGGGCTTCGCGGACGATTTCGAACTTCACCGGCCGGCCGTCGATCTCGATCAGGGCACGCAGGCCGTACTGATCGGCGCGGTGGCCGCGGGGCAGGGTGACAGGGGCTCTGAACAGGCTTCCGAATCCGCCGTCGAAGATGCGCTGACGGAGGAAGCGATACCCTTCCGTGCTGGCACAAAGGAAGTCGACATCGGCGGAGACCCGGTATTCCCCAAGCGCCAGCACGATCGCGGTGCCGCCGCCGAAGCGGCAGGGG